>Ga0164241_10000520_pt1 | contig 68444 bp, 58 predicted proteins | sample OricomyardsoilBY_FD_108780 | JGI IMG/M metagenome (GOLD analysis project Ga0164241, IMG submission 108780) | Backyard soil microbial communities from Emeryville, California, USA - Original compost - Back yard soil (BY) | ecosystem: Environmental > Terrestrial > Soil > Unclassified | place: USA...
AATGAAATAAAGTTGGCGTTCAGTGAAAAACGCCAAAAATAGAATTAAAGGAAAATCAAAGAAAACCCCGAAAATCAGTGAAATTCAGCAATTGCGAAACTCCGGACAATTCCGATGTTTTCGAGCTAAAAAATTCTAGGATCATAGTTGAAATTGCTGAACAATAACATTTTCCTTATTTTTCCCCGGATAGAAATTCTATCTCACAAGTCTTCTTATTTTCGAAAATAAGAAAAATGTTATTGATTAACATTCTTCTTTAAATGGGTTTCAGCCATTGGAAAAAACGGAAGATATACATTTTCCTTTAATTGTGGAAAATAAGGAAAAATAAACAAAACGGAGGATTTTACCAAGGAATCAAAATTGGTCTGGAACGGACAAAAATCAAAAGTTCATTGGAGAAGGAGAGGATCCATGTCAACAACGAGCATGTTTGTGTTTGCCGTCATCGCGAGTCTCGTGTGCGGACAGACGGGAGGCTACCGCTACGGTATGGACTGCACCGACGTCATTGATGAGGGAACCTACCGCCAATGCGACGACGCGGGACTCGTGAACTGCGGCAGTCCCGGAACTTTTCCCTACGACGCCCTCGCGGCAAATGGCTGCTGCCCCTTCCAGCCGGGGGTGAAGTGTGTCTGCGACCTGGACAATCCGAACCCGTCTCTGCGCACCGTCTGCAACACAACGAGCGGGAGTGCCTCGTCCGCGTCGGTCCTGCGAGCACCGTGGTTTGAGGATTTCGAGTAGAATAAAACGCCGCTTTTGCCATGGTACACCAATCCTTGCTTTATTCAAAATACGTGGTCGAGGGCCGACGCCCCCGCAAAGAGATCGTCCCGGAGTCCCAGCACGAGATCGAAATTGTCCTTGAGCATTTCCTCGGCGGCCTCGCGAAGCATTTGCGAGACGGGCTCCTGCACGTCCTGTGCCAACTCTGACGGCTTGCGTCCATGCATCTCCGCAGTGGCGAGAATGAACCCCAGAAACAGAAACACCAGCACGTAATACCGCATCGTCTACGAGAACCGGGTAAAATAGAAGTAGTATTAGAACAGGGGAAAGTGCCGGTCTTGCATGAGTTGGCTTTCGTTTTGGCGCAAGGGTGAGGCTCCGTGCGAGACCCGCCTCTTTATGAACGAGGAGATGCAGCGCGAGCGCGAGCAGGGAATCCACCACATCCCGCTGCACCAGAGCTTCCTGGACATCGACGGCGAAATCACCGTGACCATCGCGCCCAAGAACCTCCCCTTTTCTCTCGGCGGCGCGACGCGGAAGGTCGAGATCCAGTTCTCCGGGACCAATCCGCGCACCGCGCAGTCGATGGAGATGGGCGGCTCGACGGCGCTGGCCGTGGCGCATTTCATCCAGCGGAACCTCCCCGCCTTTGAGCACCAGATCGCCATCAAGCACACGTACCGCGTCCCCGGGCGCCTCTGGATCGGGAAGGACCACTCGTACATCTTCCGCGCCGTGGCGAGCAGGGTGCTCGTGCTCTGGGCGCTCGAAATCAAAGGATACGGCACGGACGTTCTCCGCCACGTCCCGGTGGTCCTGATGCAGTCGCGGCAGAATGACCCCGATCTCTACGATATGCACGTCCTGCTCCCGTCCTCCCCGGTGATCTTGCAGCAGCGGGTCGCCATTGAGGTGCGAGGCACGGTGCAGACGGACATTGGTTCCGCGCAGCGCGTGGCGGTTCTCTGGAAGGCGTACAATGTAACTCCGCCGCTGATTCCCCGCGTCGAGTTGGAAGAGAGCGAGGACGTTGAGGGATTCGACGTCCGTCTCCGCGATGAGGATTGAGCCCCGACTCCATTCTCCTTGCATTGTGTCCCCTGTAAAAGAGAAAACCATGGAGGAGGTGCTGGACGACATGGGCGCGGCGGACTCGATGGACGAGTACATGATGGTCAAGTCGCTTCAGCGCATCGACCGCGCCGACGACAGCGACGACGAGGCCGAGGATTTTAAGAAGGGGGAGGCGCGTCCGGCACCCGAGGACGAGCCGTGGGTCTTCCAGGATCAGGAGATCATGAACATGTTCGGCAGCTTTGCCCTCATTCTTTCGCGGTTCGTTCTTGCCGGGGTGCAGATTTGGTTGTCGGGCATGACACTCCTCGTCCTTTCGTTCGAGACATTCTTCCTCTGGCGCCTGGTGGTCGGGCCCATCATCTCCCTGTTCATTGATCCGCACAATGACATGGACCGAGGGTGGCACAATCTGTGGATGCGAATTCACTCGTTTGTCTCTGGCACGATCGCGTTTGTGTTTTTGCAGGTGGCGTCGGATTTGTTCCTCTCGACGTGGAAGGACAGCGGAGTGACGGCGTACGAGACCCTCTCTACCATTTACATCTTTCTCATGATTGCTTTTGGCGTCAGTGGGATTCTGTACCGCATTCCCGCTGCCGAACGAGGACACCAGTCACTTTATTAAACCATTTTTTTATTCCAAGATGATTCCTCCAGTCGTCTTAGAAGGGAGTGCCGCCGTTCCACTTGTACGTAAGGTCCTCGCCTTCGAAGACGTTCTCCTCGTCATCACTCTCGCTCGAGCTCGAACTGCTCGAAGTAATGGATTCATCGGCAGGGAACTCGAAACTTCCAAAGTGGTTTCCGCTTGGTTTGTCAGTCCAAGTTCTCAACGTCGCCAACATCCGATCATAGGTCCCGCTGTGGATCACATTCCAGAGTGATATGGAAATCGCAACCCAGTTCGCCTTCCTGATCTGCCTGCTCTGCGTCGTGGCGGTGATTTGCGCTAAGATATCGTCGATCTCTGCGACATCTTTAGAGTTGCGAGTGTTTTTCACGATGATTTCTTTCGCCTCGTCGATGAATGCTTTGTAGTTGGGAATGGTGATCTTTTCGTCTTTCAGATCAGCGAAAGAGAAAGAGATAGTGCCATAATCCCAACCGGAAATCTGACCAGATGCCGACGGAGAACCGGATGCATCTTCCACGTTCGTTGTAGTATTTCCTGTTTTCACCTCCCCCTTCCCTTTTCCTTTGCCCGTGGCTTTCTTAGCGACCTTCACTGGCTCTTCCGTCGGTACTATCCCCTTTCCCTTGTCGTCCGGTTCATCGCCTCTTCCTCCTGCGCTTCCTTCAGGGACTGGAAACTTAATCCAACTGGGATCCGTGGCAATGTGATCCACAATCTCTGTCAAAGTTGCTTCGAACACGTCGTCGTTCGCTGCATTGATCAACGCCACCGACAAGAGACAGAGAGTCTTGATGTAGTCCTTCTTGGGATCTCTCCTTGTGAACGTGATACTCTTCAACTTGAGAAGAGCTTTCGGTGGTGACGAGGGCGCAAGATCGTCAATGGCGGACTTGACTTCCAGAAAGAAGCTCATCATCGGCTTGACCGTCGCCGCCTTCGTATCAAAGTATTCAGCTTTGGTATTCAGAATGGCGGACGGAAGGGAGAGTTTGTACTTTCTCAATCCACTCTCTTGGCCCGTGGCGAGTTCGACACCAGGTCTGGATGTACCCGTCGTTTGTCCACCAGTCTTACCAAGTTCCCTTTCTCTGTCTTCTTTCTCCTTCTGCGCCCTGGCTGCCTCCGCTGCTGCTGCTGCTGCTGCTGCTGCTGCTGCTGCTGCTTCCGTCGCGACTAGGTCAGCAAGCCTCCTCTCCTCGGCAAGGTCAGCGAGCCTCTGCTCATCGGCTAGCGCAGCAAGTCTCTTCGCCTCGGCAACTCTTTGTCTCTCTTTTTCCTCAACCTCAATTCTCGCGGCAAGCTCGCGCTTCTCCTCATCCTCCCGTTGCTTTGCCGCCTCCCTCCTCACTCTTTCATCCTCCTCTCTCTGCCTTTCTACCTCTCTCTGTCTTTCCGCCTCCTGTCGCTGACTCTCTTGCTCATCTTCACTGTTTTCTTCATCATTTTCGTCCTCTTTCACAACTTCTTCCTCACTGCTACTTTTCCCGTCGTGTCCCTCCTCCTGTGAAGGCAGAAGTGGTGGCGCCGCCTTCGCGGCCTCTCCGCTCAAAACGTAAACCATCCGCGCAAGCGCCAACTTAAACGTCTCGTCATCCTTGGCACGAATCATCACAAAGAGGAATGGCATCGCCCCCAAAAGCACGACCTTCCTTATAGCAGAAAACACGAAACCGAGAAAAGCATCATAGTTGTCCTGGGTATCGAATCCCCAAGTTGTGTAGTCTCCCATATAGTAGAGAACCATTTTACGTGCTTTTTCGAAAAACGCACGGAGATCTTCTGAGGTGATAGACCCATCTAGGAAACTTCCTATGAAGTCGGCAGAATTTTCATCAGGAAGATACTTTTCCAACTTGTATGGAAGACCAAACTGGTTTACCCCCAACCTAGGAGCACTGTCGTCGGGAGTTGCTTTAGTGACCTTTTTGGTGGCAAATGACTGCAACAAGCTCGCATTCAACAGATCCTTTTGAACATCTTTTCTCCTCTTCACTTCGATATCCGTAGAATTCACACTCGGAATTCCCAGGAAACTGAACACCTCCTGATCTCTTTCAATCATGTCGCTCACGTCCAACCGCTCAGGAAGGCCGTTGGTGAGCATGGACGAAATCAAACTCGCCAAGACCATGTGGCTCTCAAAGCCGGCTTGCGGATCACTGTCCTGCATAATTGACAAAATCCAAAAAACTCCTACTCTAAATCTCCTTACAATTTCGTCCTATAAAAAATATATACGAGGAGCGTTCTAATCACCAAAAAAATCATCCTTGTCGTTTGGCCTTCTCTGCGAGAATGTCCGTTCTCTCTTCTTGGATTTCGTCCAAATCATCCTCCTCGCTTCGATAGTCCTCGCCATTGAACATCGCATCCCCAACCAAGTAGGTAGGGTCGGGACCGTCCAGCATGAACTCGTAGTTAGCATGTTCTGGTTCGGGCGGCGGGGTGGGTTCTCGGACTTGCTGCACTAGATTGACAATTTCCGCCGGGGGTGCAGCAACATCGCTTTCCTTGGGTTTCTCGGCCGGTGCTCCGCCTTCCTTTTTCGTGGGTTCTAGCGCGCCTTCCAGACGCGACCCATCCAATTTGTACATGCTCGGCATGAGGTAGTTGGGTCGCTTGGCGCGGTTCACGTGGTCTTCGTGCTCGCTGGGGGGAGGGAGTTGTCGTCGTTTCACCGGCGTGGTGGGAGAGTTCATCATGGAAGAAAAGGCAGAGGTGCGGTTGGAGAGAGGGGTCTGGGACGGATCGGGGGGATCGAGGTTCTTGCGGGTGCTTTTCGGCTCTTGGCGTGCGGCAATCCGCGCGATTTGCGCCTTTGGGTCCAGCTTGTACGGCGTCTCCTCTTCCAGCGACAGGATTTCCTGCAGGCCATTCCCGCCGTTCTTTAGGTCATAGTCGTAGGCGCTGCGCATGATGAGGAACATGGATTCAAAGAGGTGCTGGGTCGTCGTGCGCAGGAACTCGCGCGTGGCACGGTAATGGAAGCGGAGCGGCTGCGTCTCTGCCATCCTCTCCAAAAAAATCAGGTGCCGTTCAAAGTCGCCCAGCAGCTCCTGCACGCCGATCTCCTGGATAAAGTCATAGTGCGTGCAGGTGAGGAGCCAGAGCGGCAGCACCCAAATGGGGACGTAGTAGTCGCGCTCGGTGCGGACCTCGAGTTTCTTCTTGCCAATGATAAACATATCGAACATCCACGGCTCCGTGAGCTTGATCCCGCAGAGTTTGGCCATGCGCATAACCGCGTCCTCCCGCGAGTGCACCACCGACAGATCCCGCAAGAACACCCAGCGGATGGAGTACACGCTGATATTCTCACCGTTCATGAACAGGATCTCGGGCCAATAGAGGATGGCGGCTCGTTCCGTGGTGTTCCGGGTAACGAACGGGTTCGCATCGTACCGAGGGACCGCCAGAAACTCCCGAGCGAGAATAAAGTGGATCTGGAAGAGCTGTTTCCCGTCAGGCACTTCCTTCACCGCTCTGAGCCGTGCATACGCGTCGGGCTCGATCCTCGTTCGCCCAATCAACGGCGCAACGTTGTTTTTGATTTTGCCAATGCGTTTAAACGGCATTCTTTTCTCCCGTCCCTCTGATTTTGAAAAAAAGAAAGGAAAAAAGGGTGTGGAATTTTGGTTGTGTCCGTGTTACAAAGTGTAAGATGCAAAAAGTAAAAAATCACTAGACTCTTTGCTCTTGTTTCTATTGATTCTCTATTACTTAGTATACTCAAAGGATGGCGGATCTATTCCAACAGCTTCTGGAGTACCACGCGGCAGACGGTGACCAGAAGGAGGTGCCCATCGGCGATCCCGAGGACGACGAGGCGAGACTGTTTCTGGATTCGGCGCTGGCGGAGGAGGGCCGGGACGACAGCGGCGTGACGATCGAGGACGACCTTGGAGATCCACCAGGGCGTCCGGAGGAGGTGTACGAACCCGCTACGCCGGCGGAGCAGGAGACGGCGACGGACATCAAGGTCCCGAAGAACGCGCGGGAGTTTGCGGATGCCATGAACGAGTTCGCGGACACGACGTCCAAGGACCTGGTGCTCAGCCTGGAGACGGACCCGGGCGTGCCGGCGAAGGCGAAGGAGGAGGCGTTCAAGGCGCAGGAGAGCGGCGCGCTGCCGGCGGTCATGCTGCCGCAGATGGTGCAGGCCATTGCGGCGGGCATCCTCCAGATGTACACGGACCCCAACGTGCAGGCGAGCCTCGGGATCCACGTTCCGGAGTCGGTGCAGCGCACGCAGATCGACCCCCTCGTCCGGGATCTGCAGAACGCCAACCTCCCCGAGGCCAAGCGCCCCTCTTACGCGCAGCACACGAGGGCGGAGGCGCGGGAGCAGATGGCGGAGGTGCTCGGCGGGAACGAGGTGGAGGAGATTGACGTCCCCGACCCCAACGCCAAGAAGCAGGTCGGGACCAAGGTCGCGGAGGCGTTCACGGCGTCGGCGGCGACTGCGAACGCCGTCTCGAACGCCGTGATGGGCACCTCGCAGTCGCTGCTGATGCTCGCGGACGCGCACCAGCGGGTGGGCGGGGTCAGCGGCGTGACCGGCATCAAGCGCTCTGACCTGAAGGACGCGAGGAAGGACGCGCAGAAGCTGTGGAAGAAGATGGAGAAGGACGGGTCCACGGCCAAGAAGGAGATTGCGGCCAAGGGCAAGACGGCCAAGGCCTCCATCTCGCGGAACGCGCTGAGCGGGAAGACGTTCGTCGGCGACAAGACGGACAGCGCGTACACCGCCCTGCAGAAGAAGCGGCTCGGGTACACTCCGGTGGTCAAGGCGAAGGCGTCGGCGGCCAAGACCAAGGTCGGCTCGGCGGGGACGACGGCCAAGACGCGCCTCGGCTCGGCCGGCCGGAGCGGGATGAACCGCATCTCGCGCCTGCGCAAGAACGTGAGGCGGGACAAGTTCGCGGCGGAGGACCACGACTTCATGATCCAGGTGTTGCACGGCCACGCGCTCGACCGTGCCTACCAGGCGTCTCTCAAGAAGGACTCGCCCTCCGGCGATTCGGTGGAACTCCCCGGCGCGGACAGCGTGGTCGACAAGGTGGGCGGGATCGACTCTGCCATGTTCCGCAACATGAACGCGAAGGACATGCAGGAGGCGGACGCGCTGGCGAAGGAGTCGGCCAAGTGGGCGGCGGACGAGGCCAAGAGGCTGAGCGTGCAGGCCAAGACGCCCAAGGAGAAGGAGAAGGCGACGAACAAGGCGCTCCTCGGCGGGTTCATGTACCAGCTGAACAAGATCACCGGCTCGGGCGGGTGGGTCCAGAGGGCGCTCTCCAGCGTGGGCGGGAACACGCTGTCGAACGCGATGCCGCTGCTGCAGATGGTCCAGCGCGCCGTGTACTCGTACTGGCTCACCCTCTCCACCGTCTACCTCCCCAAGCTCAAGGACTGGCTCGGGCCGACGGTGCTGACATTCTTCCAGAAGACGCTGCCCGACCTCATGGGCCAGCTGCCGTTCCTCATCAGCCAGGGCATCACCAACGTCTCGGACGTGCTCTCGCTTGTCGTGGCGATCGTCGGCGTGATTGCCGCGATCATCCAGTCGGACTATGGAACTGCGTGCGCGCGCGACCGCATCGTCTACACGTTCGCCGGCGACGCCATGCACCATGCGCTCTCGGGGAAGAGCGACGGCATCGAGGACAAGTACCTGAAGGTGGGCGGCCTCACGGACGGCCAGCGCAAGGGCTTTGGCAGCGTGCGGAACTTTGTGCTCGACCACCAGTCGGACATTTCCGCGCTGAAGCCGGCGGAGGTCGAGTCGCAGGTGAAAATGTACCTGGGGGATCTGCACACGGCGAGCGTCTTCTCCGACATGTTCGCGGACTTCCAGGGGCACGACGCCGCGGCGGGCGACGCGCTCCCCGAGGGAAAGGCGGCCGTTGTCAACGAACGGCAGCAGCGGATGGAGACGCTGATGCAGACCTCGTCGGGTCGGGAGGAGTTGGGGAAGATGGCCAAGACGGCGTTCGCGAGCCAGCATCGCGACATGCTGCGTGACATGGACTCGGCGTACCAGAGCGTGCTGAAGCGCGGCGGCGAGCGCAAGGCGATGGACGGCGTGGAAGCGTTCATGGAGCACACGATCGACAGCAACACGAAGAAGAGGCACGACAAGGACGACTTTGTGGGGCTGTCGCTGGAGCAGACGCTCGACCACTCCCTCTGCAAGTGTCCCGTCAAGGACGAGGACGCGCTGGTCGGCTGTCGCTATCACGACTCCCTGAAGCACCACCGCCGTGGTGGTGGGTCCCACCATGTGCAGCACTTTGGACATGTGGACATGCCGTCGGGGGCGCTCCTGCCTATCGAGAACGACATGGGTACCACGACCGAGTACATCAGCCGCATGTTCCGCTTTCAGACCGGCTTCATGACCCCGGAGGCCGCGCTGCAAAAGACGCACGAGTGGCTGAGGACGGCGCCCGATGCGCGGATTGGCGAGTTTGTGCAGTTCCTCGTCGACAACATCCGGAACAATGCGCAGGCCGCGACCATCGTGTACCGGGCCCTCGTGCATGAGGTCGCCCACAACTACAAGAACATGACGCTGGCCAAGATGCGGTTTTTCGAGCGGGAGATGAACCGGATCCAGAGCGCGCTCGCCGCCGATCTCGAGGACCCTGATCTGGACGGCTTGGACGACTTGGACGCGTTGGTGGCGGTCGAGTTCCCCACGTTTGAGGAGGACATGCCGAGCGGAACGCGGGTTCCGTGGTATCGTCGCGAGTATGAACAGCCCGTCATTGGGGAGTACGGCGCGGAGAAGTGGGGTGTCACGTACGACAATTTCTCCATTTTCCTCAGCAAATTGCCCCTGTACAACGAGCCGGAGTTTAAGCAGACGCGCCACTTTTTCCGCTCCATGGTGAAGGAGTCTTCTGCGGAGGAATTCGAGGATACTGTCCGCTACTACATTGCCACCCGCGATGCGAAGATTCTCATGGCCATTTTCCTGGAGCTGGATTGGGCCATGGTGCAGGACAAGGAGATGCCGATCGAGAAGATGAACGCATTCGTGGTGCTCATGAATCAGATCAAGAGCCAACTCCTCGAGTGGTTTGAGCAGGGGGAGTATGTGAATAGTGGTTTTGATGCGGACATGGTGGCGGGTTTGTCATGCCCCTCAGTGCACTTGCGCTCCTTGAACCCGCATGCAAACTTTGCCAGTTTTGCTGCCGGTCTGCGTCGGCTTCCCGACGTGGCGGAAGACGCAGAAGACATGGTCGGTTACTACGAGAGAGACATTTTTGATGCAACTCGTACCGATCGGGCGGTGTTGGCGAGGCGTTTTGTCATGACCTTTGTCGAGAGGGGGGATGAAGTTCCCCTTCCTTACTTGTACTTGACCATCTGGCATGTCCTTTCGAAACATGCCAATGTGTTGTCGCAAGAAGAAGTTCGCGAGTACGAGGAGCTCCTGCGCACGCTGAAGGATGCCATTCTGAGGACTCGGGGGAACGACGTGACGGCGGGGGGCTCGATCGACAAGACGCTGCGTGACGAATTGAGTGGCGACTCGCTCGAGAAGGACTTGGATCGCATCAGCAAGAATCCGGTTGCGACCATGGGTCAAAAGGCCGACTACTTTACGGAAAAGCTGATGAAGGGTGGCGTCTCGTACTTTTTGGCGGCGTTTGCGGCCATCCGCAAGATGGACAAGGCCAGGGACAAGATGATGTCGCTGCTGGTGCGCGCGACGGTGCGGTACATTCGCAAGACGGCCAAGTCGAGCAAGCGCGACGCGATGGAAATGTTCCGCGTCGCAAAGAAGCAGTTCCAGTCCGTCTCGATCGACCTGGGTAAGAGTCTGAACCCGAAGGACATCTTCAGCAAGAACTCGTACGACGAGTTGGTGCAGAAGGGCGCGCAGGTGGAGGCGGACCTCGAGGTCGGGCAGCACTATGGCGTCATGGCGGTCCGCATGAAGGAGATGTCCGTGAGCGACGCCATCAAGTACGTGAGGGCGTTTGTGAACCGCGTCGGCCCGGCCTTCATTGCTCTGGCGTACCGCGCGCTGCTGCATGCGCTCGACGACCCGCTGCCCTTCCTGTACGCTCTGGTGCGCGCTCTGGAGGAGAAGGTGGAAGATGTGAGTCTGTTCGCGAACGAGTCCACCAAGCGCGTGGGGGAGGTCGTCATCAACGAGATTCGCAGCAAGATGCACCACCTGATGCAGCAGAGTGTGGGGCGCGTCTTCCAGGACAACCAGCGCGTCTCGATCCCGGTTCTCTTTGGCGACGGCGCCTCGTTCATCTTTGATCGCCTGGTGGAGGGGATCCCGTACCAGTGGAACGAGACGGGCACCATTCCGATCCACGGTGACATTGCCACCCAGAGCAAACTGGACAGCGGGCGTCGCTTCGTCACGAAAATGAACGTGGGCGACGCCGCTCGGTATGCGCGCAAGGTGGTGAAGTCGGCCGTCAGCCCGCGGGCGCTCGAGCGCATCTTCTCCTTCCTGCACAGGAGTGAAAAGTTCCGCTCCTTTGAGCTCGTGCTGTTCCGCGCCTTTGTCTGGGTGCTCGAGAATGAGAACCTGCAGTGGACGGAGGCGCAGCTGCGCAAGTACCTGCACGTCTTGGCGCGTGTGGGCGAGAAGATCCTGTACAGTCTCAGGAACCACGAGGCCCTCTTTGCGCAGCTCAAGAACGGCAAGATCCCCGTGCCTTCCTTCACGCTCAAGCCTTTCCGCGACGTCTTTGTGCGCGGACAGCTTTGTGATTCTCCGTGCTCTCCCGGTGGCGACTCTGGCGTCGACGAGCCCGCTGGCTGCCACATGTGCGGAGGGAGGAAGGAGGCGCGGTGCGAGGCGTGCGCCACGCGCTCGGCGACGGAAAAGCACCACGACATGCTCCGCCGCAAGGGCTACAACTATGTCGAGCTGAAGTTTGAGCACTTGACGGAGCGTGCGGTGAAGGGCGACCCGAAGGTGTTTGACGATGCGAGGCGGTTTGTGGCGTCGGTCCGCAGCTATGTCCTCTACCACGTCCCCGAAGCGGAGAAGGCCAAGTATAATGACAGGCTCCGGATTGGGATTGGGATGATGCTGGCGGCGACGCGGGACTACAATGAGAAGCAAGGGCGTGATCTGGAGAGTCGCGGTGAGTTTGACGAGCACCTGCAATATGCGCAAATGACGTTTGGCGAGGCCGTCGACGCCATGACCCCCCTTGCGCAGGCAGCGCCGCATGCCATACTGTTCGAAGACCTCACGTTCCAGATCAGCTCCAAGTTCCCCAAGAACCCCGCCATCAAGGCGACGGAGGCTGCCTTGGCGGTGGCGGCGCAGAGGAACTTACCGCTGATTCGCAATTCCATGTCTCTGGCGGATTATGAAGAGCTCGCGGATTGGGTCAATGGAGAGGTGAGTGTTTGGACGGAGGATATGGCCAAACTCCTCGGCGGTGCGCCACTGACGCTCCAGTCCATTGTCACCATCTGCACGAACGTCGGACAGTTCCTGAAAATGCCCAAGATCTCGAATTTCGGGGAGAAGGCGGCGGCCCATGCGCAGAAGGAGGAGCATGATCGGAAGACGCGCCCCACGCTGCAGATCCCGTTCCGCACGGCGTTCGAGTACATGATCCCGCTGGCGCTCGAAACTCTCACCACCATCGAGTTTATCAACACGCGCCGCAGGATCAACGACTATGCCGAGGGGCATGAGGCGCTGCCGTTCACGATGCTGGCGTACGCGATCGCCGTCTCGCGGGTGTTTGAGAACGCGCTCCGCCCGCGCCTCCCGCAGAACATGGCCGACGACTTGGCCAAAATCGTATCGGAGGAGATTGCCGAGCGGCAGAAGGAGCTGGCGGGACGCTACCCCGGTGTGGCCTTTGGCGAGGACACGATGGTGCCGATCATTGATCTCCGCGGGCTCGAGAGCGACCTCTTTGCGCGCGCCATGTTCGACGAGGAGGTGAAGGACGTGCCGACGGCGGGGAAGATCACGAGCATGTTCAAGAACACGGGGAAGATGATCATCCGGCGCGACGGTGCCAAGAAGAAGGACACGGCGCCCGAGACGCTCGCCGTGTCGCGCGACACCATGTTCGGCGAGGCCACGTACGCCGACCTGCTGGAGCTGGTGCGTTCCGTCGCGAGGAACGAGGGCGGGTTCAGCTACTCGAAGGACTCGCTGCAGAATGACGGCACGGACATTGCGGCCGCGGTGACGATGGGGATGAGCGAGTTGCCGCGCAGCACGCAGAAGGAGATGGTCCGCGGGCTGATTGATCTGCTGCTCGGCATCATCAACGAGTGCGGCGACCTCAACACGGAGAAGGGGAAGCGGCCGATGCAGGAGGCGGCGGTGCAGGTGATCCGCGCCAACATCGCCGCGATCGTGCAGTACATGAGCGAGGTGGCCGTCAAGGAGGTGGCCCTGCGGCGCGAGCGCGACGCTTCTCGCGTCAAGGAACTGGAGGAGGAGCTGCGGACGTTGCGCGTGCGGACGGACATGCCTTCGCAGGGCAAGTTCTCGTCCATCTTCAACAAGCTGTCCCTGGGCAAGAAGGGGAAGAGCGGGGACGAGGAGCCGACGCCGCAGGAGCTGGCACAGGATAAGAAGGCGGTGGACGAGTTCGTGAACACCATGGCGACTCCCGAGTCCGCGCGGGACCGGGTGATTGGCAACGCCGCGCGCAACCTGCTGGCCATCGCGCTGCGCCAGGCGACGACGAGCCGCGACCTGATGCGCGAGTATGCGCAGCTGATTGTCCGCGAGCTGGTGGGTGCGAACTATGGCGGGGGCGATGTGATGGAGCGCGCGCAGCTGATGACGCTGATCAGTGTGGCGTCCTCGACACTGGCGAACCTGATGCGCGGGAGGACGGTGGAGGACATGAAGCGCAATATCGGGCTCCTCGCCAACTATTTTAACGATCCGCTGTTCCGCGCTGCCGATACCGCAGTGCAGTTCGTGGGGCTCGCGGACGACGCTGGACTCATGAAGACCAACGTCAACGGCTTCGATGTGCGCCAGGCGCGCGCCACTGCCTCTCTCGATGTTGCCGCGTCGTCAGAGATTGTGCAGCGGCTGCGTCTCCCGGAGAACAAGAAGCATGATGTGGTGTTCCTGGGCAGCGTGCACGGCGGCAGTCCGATTGTCGTTCCCGAGGGCGGCGAGCTGACCAAGACTCTGGAGGAGAAGCACTCGATTCGTATGGATCCGAATGGGGAGCAACTCGTCGATTTGTCGACTGGGCAGCGCTACCATCGCGCGTATTCGCCGCATATGGTGGGGAAGACGCGCCGCGTGCACATTTACCACAAGAAAAAATAAAAATATAAAATATTTTTCATTCATTGCAAATCTGAAGATGGTCATACATGGAAGAATTTTTGGCGGGGATGATTTGACCGAATTCCTAAAAATGATGCCGCACAGCGCTTCAGCTACAATGAAAGATTGGTCCTCGGTGAGTTCCGTGCTGTATTTCGTTAACAGTTCGGAGGAATATGTCAAGGTTGCGTTTGGGGATTGTAGCCTACGTCTGTACTTTGCACCTCGTTTGACTGCTCTTCCACGCCTTGTTTTATATGGAGGACGACTCGTGCTTCCTGATAAAACTTATTTTATCAATGCGGCAAAGGCAAGCGCCATTTTCGAACGCATCGTTGAAATGTGCTTTTCCTAAAAATTAAAAACTTTGCAAAAATGGAAGGGATCGAAGGTAGAATTCTAGAGGGGGATAATCTGGCGCAATTCTTTAACCTGTTACCGCCACGAATCGGTTCGATTGTGAGAAATTGGAGTGGGATGACAACGGCGCGCTGCCACAGTTTTTGGGACGGAGGGATGACAGTGGCTTTGGGCTTCCATAACCATTATTTTGCACTGTGTGTTTACACGGCCTCGGACCCAGAACTGCGCTCTAAAATCCAAATGCGCGAAATCTTTGAAGATATTCGTGATATGAAAAAATTCTATGTCAGTAGGAGGAAAGCAGGCGCTCTTGCGGTTTTCCTCTGGGACGCATGCTTTTCCCGTTCTGATAAGTGAAAAAGTATTTTTCTTTCATTGGACGTGTTTATTTTTTCAAAAGAAACGGTACATTTTCACATTCCACGTTTGCAAAGAGAATAGAGTTTGTCGAGAATGGCGACAGCACAGGACGTGATGGACCACGCGCTTCATCCGGAAGTGGGCGGAGAAGACAGTCTTCCCGTCAAGCGGAGGCGCGTCTTGCGCGAGACATCGCTGGGAGAAGCCCCGAGAGTCAATACGACAGAGGTTCTCAAGGTATTGACCGATCTCGAGAACCTCATCGCCACTCGATCATGCACGCCAATGACCCCGCTCGACCTGGAAGTCTTCAAGTTGGGTGTGCGCTCCCATCCCGAATTCCGTTTCTACCAATTGCTCGCCGGGACCTTTGAGAAAATGGACCCTTTTGAGCTTCTCGCGTTTGAAATGGATCCGCTGGCCGCCGTGAACGACACGACGGAGACGGAGCAGTTGTGCGAGGCGGCGCTGCGCACGGCGGAGGAACTGCGCGAGAGCCTGCAGACGCTCTTGCGCAACGCCGAGCACTACAATGCCGATTATGATTTTAGCGAGAGGGTCCGCGGTCTCGTTGCCAGTTCCGAGTTCTCGCAAAGCAAGGGCGTCGAAAGCAAGACGGACGCACTGAATGTCCTCCTGCAGGTCCGCGAGTACTTTAACCGCACCGTCTCGGACGACGCACTGCGCGAGGAACTGGAGGAGCAGGTCCGTGAGACGTTCTCCCAGGGAAAGCACACGCTGAAGGAGGGGTCGTCGTCGGACAAGGAGCTGGCGCAGTGGCTGCGTGCAAACGGCCCTTCGATTCTGGACCGTGCTCGTGATCCTGATCTGTTGATCGCGGGCGGGGTGGGAGACGAAGGCGGAGAGTCCATGAGGACACCGATCCCTGGAAGGGAAGAGCCGAGTGCCTCCATGGTTCTCGCGCTCCGGGCATCCAACGAGCAGTTGATGGCGAGCTATCGCACTGCGAAGGAGGAGAAAGTTGACTTGGAGAGAAAGCTGAAGGAACTGGAGGCACAGCTCAAGGCGGCGCAGAGTGGCTCGGCACCTTCCTCGTCACGAAGAGTGAGCACCATGTTCACAGTGCGCAACTCCAACGAGTATGTACGAGAAAGCGATATTGAGAATGCCATTCGCAGTCTCGGCAGTTCGGGGGCGACCGCTGCGGAAGAGCAATTGCGCACTATGATGGCAGACGTCGATTCCGGGTACGTCACGGACCCCATTCTGACGGGCGCCAGGGCCTACCTCGCCTCCTACGCTGCGGAGGGGAGGAGGGTGGATTCCGGCATTCGGCGCGCGCTCCTGGAATACAGCGCGGTGCGGAGCGCGATTCAGGAGAGCGTGGCGCAGAACGAGGCCGCGCGCACCCGCTTTGAGCGTCTCTCGCAAACGGACCCGAGCGAGGGTTTGACGAGCAAGCCCTTTGTCCACATGGCCATGCAGTCCATGCTCACGGAGCTCTCGAACGAGGCACCGGAGGCGTACGGCAGAGCGACGCTGCGTGGCATCCTCCGTGGTCCGGACCGTCTGCTCACGAGCTTTGCAAACCTCGTGTCGCTCGCGCTGCTCCGGCGCAAGGTCGATTTCCCCGACCGATACCGCCCCGTCAACACGGCAGAGAACATTGAGACGCGGGCGCTCAAGTACAAGATCCAGATGATGGATTTCACCGTGCGCTTCGGGTCGGTCATGGAGCACCGGCCATGAGCACGCGTTCCCAAAATAAATTATTGTTTTCTGGATACGTGGTGTCGAATCCCTATGAAAAAAGAGAAATTGTGTCAAAAATAAAAGAAAATGTCAAAGCCGGGACGGATCAAGATGCGGCCGACGGGCTTTTCGCCGAGCCAGAATGCCGAAGTCACGGAGGAGGAAGGCGTGGAGGCCGTCACGGGAATGTCGCGGGAGAAGGCAATCCTGCGGATGAAGGCGGAGAAGGCGGCCAAGAGCGAGATTCCGCATCATCTGTCGAGCAAGAAAAAGTCGATGTTAGCGGGGACGGCGCAATTTCGTACCGTCTACTTCCCGATCATGTACCACTTCACCATGAAGGCGCTGAGTGAGTTGGGAGGGCCGAATGATAGTGGCAAGGTCGATCACATTCAGATCCCGCTGCGGGCATATTTTGGGAGAGGATTGGAGGTGGAGGAGGCGATGGCCAAGACGGACAGGTCCATTGTGCCCGGTCTGCTTCAGGGCATGCGCAAAATGACGTCGGTCGTCGGATCCATCCATGTGAGTGGATTGAGCAATACCTCGTGGATGTCGTTCATTGGCAGATTCCAGGTCAAAGGACTTGCGGCGGAAATGCATCTCCCATACAACAAGCCGTTCGAAGAGGAAGTGCACAAGTTCCAGGGTAACCTGCTCTTCCCGCGCGCCACGGTTGGTACCGAGCGCCACTGTCTCCGCAGTGTGTCGGGCAAGATCCGCTCCTCATCCCTTGCTGAGATGGGTGGTTTCACGATGCACGAACTGGAAAGCGTGCAGATGGACAGCACGGGGCGCAAACGCATTGTCCCACGCAACAACCCCATCTGCAAGATGATCAACGAGGAAATTCGCTGTGATGTATGCATGTCCCTGGGTGTGGATCGTAATATTGCCAACGCGAGTGAGATTGCAGACCCCACCACGCGCAGGGAGTTTGTCAAGCACTTTCGTGCGTTGCGCATCCACGTCTTTGGTGTCGAGGACATTCAGAGTGAGGGCAGCGATCTTCTTATTGACAATCAAGTCTACGAAAAGCACCTGAGGTTTCTCCGCGAGGACGAGGAACAGCACTGCACTCTCGCACAGTTTTTACAAGGGTCGGTCATTCTAAAGCGTCTCTATCGCAACGTTGATCCTTTCACGCTCTACACGCCCAGTCTGGATACTATGGTCAATGACGTGGAGTTCTTGTCCGAGTTTGCGCGGCGAGAGCAGAACAAGAAGTCGACATCTATCATGAACAAAGAGCCGCATATGATCGAATTCACTCTCGAAGTGCAACTGGGTGAAGTTGAAATGGATTAAAATAAAAACAAGTCTTTTGAACAACGGGTGTTTGATTTTTTCATTTGCGAGACGAGGGGATGCTACAACGCTTTTTCGATTGGTTCACGGGCGACACGCCATTGGATCGCGAGATTCGAGAGGGAGATACCAAGCTGCAAATCCGCACCGGGCAGTTTGCCATCAAGAAGGACGGCGTGCTGGAGTTGCTGCCGCTGGGCACCGAGTCGGTCATTGTCTCGCCCACCCAGACCCTCCTTTTCGTGGTGGAAAAGACCCCCGTGATCACGCTTTCCGGGATCTGGTGCTTCCTCGACATGACGGTGCTGTCGTTTGGGCAGCAGCGGGCGTTCAACACTCTTTACCATTGCAAGAATGTGGTCCGGCGGCACGCTCTGTGCGAAAGCGCGGTCAAGTTCGAGATGTCGTACGAGTTTTTCGAAAAGAAGGAGCTGGTGACGCAGCAGGCGGTGGAGCTCCAGATCTTTGTCGACGTGACGGACGAGCCGGAGAAGACGCACTCCATCGTGGTCTATTTTCAAAGTGTCTAAAAAACAAAGAGAAAACCATCAATCCTTTTTTCTTGATTTTGCAAAGGTAATGCGGTAGGAGTCGCCGAATCCCCAATGTTCAGTAAAGACGAGGCGCGAGGTGGAGTAGTCAAAGTGGGAAGGGCTGTAGTTCTGGATCGGCATGCCGTCCTGGAGAACACCGGCGCGCTGCAGGGCGTGCGCAACAAGTGGTGCACAGAATATCCGGCTGTCAAAGTCTGCTTTTCGTCCGAGCGGGAAGCAGCAATAGTACAGGTTGAACCACATTCCGCCGGTCATGTCGCGCGGGTCGTGCTGGAACCCGTACCCTTTCATGTGGTGCATTTCTCGAACCAAGGTCTCGTTGATGTGGGAGAGGGCGTCGTGCGGGATGTCCCGCGTGTATTGCGCCTCGTACTCGTCCCAGTACACGAGCGGGCGCCACGCAATGAGGTCCCCGAACTTTTCCGCATAGTGGATGATCGACTGCCGCAACTCCATGAGCTGCGTGCCCTTGCGGTTCATCTCCCCCGTCAGCAGGTCTTCTTCCTCCGCGTCGGTGGTGGACTGCCACTGGTACACCTTCTGCGTCTCGGGGTTGCGGTACACCATGCTGACGTGCGAGAAGGGGCTGGCGGTCCAGAACTCGGTCCACCACCCGGTGTTGGCGCGCCACAGCAGGAGGTCGCCCGTCTGCGCGTGCTCGATGACGTCGTCGAGCTCGATCGTCTCGCCCTCGAACGGAATCAGCCAGTTCATGATGGCGCGACAGCACCCCTTGGTGTTGGGCTTGATCCGCGCGTCCTTCCTGCGTCCAGACATTTCCGCGGGAGCGCCACTGTCCCTTCTTCTCCTCAGTTTTTATCTTTGGATGTAGGGCGGATTCATGTGAGTGCGCACCATTGTCCAATAAAAACAAGCACCCCTGCCGGTCATCAAAAGTGTTCGCCGTATACTCGTGCGGCGCGCGAAAAACAAAGAGAAATAGGCTGCGGGCATGGGGCACCCATGGTACGAGACGACGCTGCTCGTGGTGAGCAACTTCCCGATCATCTTTGCGCTCATGAGCACGGGGCTGCGCAAGAAGCCGAAGCTGGAAGATTTTGTGGTTTTTCTGACCGTGGGGATCTGCTCCCCCGTGTACCATTTGTGCCAGTCGGGGGACATTTGCCTCGGCGAGAGCATGTTCCGACTGCGACCCATGGACCACATCTTCGTCTGGGTGCTCGGGACGTGGGTCGCGCTGCGCATCATGCGGCCGGACAAGCGCATCCTCGTCTCCACGCTCATCTTCTTCTTCATGACGTTTGTCATGCTCGCCGACTACCTCGTCGCCACCATGCTCTTCCCCGCGGTGTTTGTCGTCTACTTTGTCTTCATGTACGCCATCAAGGAGGCGGGGCTGCACATGCCGCTCATACAGTTCGGCGCGCTCCTCTTTGCCTGGGCCGTCCTGATGCTCTCCTCCGGCCTCTACTTCTTCTACCTCTCGTCCGACACCGAGGAGGCAAACTACTGGATCTGGCACAGCGTATGGCACGTCCTCGCGGAGACTGCGATCTGGCTGATCTACGAGGCGGGCACCGGCACCAGCCTCCTCCGGCTCATCCACGGTCAGCGCGCCCAAGACCTATTCATGCACTGGGCGAACGACGTCTCGCAGTGGAACGACCAGTTCTTCCACAAGCGATACCCGCACTGGATCTACCACGACGTCTAGAAATAAAGTCCCCTCTTGTTCTCTATATTTTCACTTCTTTGACTCCTTCGAATAAAAAAAGAGGAAACGGAAGGGTGGTGTGTTGGATGAGATAACGCGAACGGGGGCATTGTTCGCGTTTTTTATATGGGTGAGAGGCAGTGGAAGCGCAAGATTGATGATCGGACGGAGGGAGTGTGTTGTTTCTGTGGTTCGACGACCCGGCCCATCGTCCGGGGAGGCATGTGCCGGTCGTGCGCCTCCACCGTGCGAAAAGAACATGGCAAGAAGGGGAAGTGCGAGCTCTGCCACCGCAGCGCGCGACGCCGTGGACTGTGCCAGATCTGTGCGGTTGCGACTTTGTATCCAGACGGTCCTCCGCCCAGGCGACGACCGCCAAAGACTAAAAACGAATCAGGCCTCATCCCCATCAAGGCTCCGCGACCTCCCCTTCAAACCCCGAGACCGCCTACACCCAAGCGAGGTGATGTCATCCCGGAGCCTCCTCCGCCCCCTCGTGTCTTTTTTGAGTCGGGAATGACGGTGGCGCATGCCATGGATCTTGTCGCGGACCGCTGGCGCAAGTACCTGAAAGAGCTCGAGGAGAAAGAGCACCTGGCGAGACTCGCGAGCTACGCACCGACCGGCGATATCGGCAAGGATTTCTCGGAAGACGCGTGTAAAAGATTAATTGCTGAGGAAAATATGCGGTGGTCGTTTAAGAAAGAGAGGGAGTTTGAGAGGGAGTTGAGATATTTCGCAGAAGACAGCGACGAGGATTCCGAACCCGAGCTCGACTGGAAGGCAGTACACCATGGGAAACAAGCAGAGTCTGGACTTCAAAGTGCCGTGCACCGCGCTAAAGAGCGAGTGGCGCGACGAACTAAGGGAGGTGGAAAACGACAATGTATTAGTCGCCCACTCCCTCCACCAGGATTTCATCTTCCTCAGTTTCCTTAACCGCCGGGACGCGCGCTTCCTCGTGCGGCGGAACTCGATGTACGCGCTCTTCTGGGCCGACTTTGTGAACGTCGCGCGCGCCCGCGAGGCGGACAAGCTGCTGCTCCTCGACGCGCACGACGAGATGTGCGAGTCGGAGGTGAGCCGCGTGACGCTCGGCAAGATCGTGCCGGGCGTGCTCAGCAACACCACGTTCTCTGTCATCTCGCTCGACAGTCTCCTCAAAACGAGGAGGGATACGTGGGTCGAGATGCCGTTCGAGGCGCTGCACTGGGTGCTCTACCACAACACCATGCTGCGGGCGTTTGCCGACTGGCGCGCCATGATCACCGAGCACCGCGCCGGGTCGCTGGAGATCTTTGCGGACTCGTGGCTCGCGGGGAACCGGAAGACGCAGATCGTGGCGAAGCCGACCAGCGACATGGACACCATCCTGCGCGATCTCCGGATGCAAGTGCAGGGGGAGTGCTCCTCCACGCTGGTCAAGTTCATGAACTACCACCGCGTCTCGACGCCCGACACGATGGAGCTGGTGAACATCACGCTCGCTCTGATGGAGACGGCCCGGGTAGACTCCCCGGTCGACGCGCAGCGCACTTCCTGTGATTCGCAACCGCCGTTCGTGCCCGAGGAGACGGCCTCGGGTTCATCGAGCGACGAAGACTCTGGTCCGGTGGACGAGGAGAACCCGCAGCCCGACCTCTACCCGCACATCCGCCGCCACCCCATCCACCCTTCGCTCGCGGAGGTGCCTCCTGCCATGCCCGGACCTTCTGCGGAGATTCCGGTGGAGGAGGATTATGTTTCTGTTCGTGTTCCGCGCCGAGTGTGGGTGCGCCTCGTTCGCGCGGCGGCAACGCTTTCGCAAAAATCCAATTCGGACAATTCCAAATGAACTGGTTTTTTTTCCAAAAAAAGCAAAGATGCAGTGGGTCGAAGGGAATCCGACGAGGTTTGACGAAATCCTCGCCTTGATCCAAAATTCTAGTCGGGGGAGAGTGATGCGCGAGGAGGTTGCGCCATTGCACCGGCAGGAGGTCGAGACTCTCTTTGATGAATTCAAGTTGTGGGCACTTGCGCAGCCGAAGTGGATGCTCTTCCTCTACACGACGTGGTGGTGGGTCATTTATCCGGTGGCGATCTGGTTGCCATTGAGTTGGAGGGCGTGGATGGGTGACCATGTGACGCAGACATTTTGCGATAGGCGGGACGAGGATCGCGATCGTGAGAAGATGGCTTCCTTTGGAAAACAGGCCGCGGCGGAACTGGCTCATATTCTCGAGAGAGATCCATCGAGGGCGGGTGCTCTTTCGAGTTTGAGTGGGTCACAGTACTTGAATTTTTCGTGCGTGACGCACACCATGCTGTCCGTCTGTCCGGATGACGCTATCACTCAATTTCTCACGGACTTGGAGAAGGAATGGACGGGGTTTATGCGCGCGTACATGCTTTGGAAATGGATGGCAATCTTCATGTTTGGCGTATTGTCGGTAAAGTGGGGGTGTGTGGTCGAGTTTGTATTGACGGTCATCATATGCGAACTCTTTGGAAAATGGGACAAGTACGGAATGCTTTCTGTGTTGATGCTTCTGGTGATACACTACCTGCGCGGTCCCGATGTGGCCCATGAATAAAAGGACTTTATTTCCACTTCATAAACATGGCGCGATGAATGACAGACCACGGCTGCTCCCGGCAAACGTCAATCACACCCGCCAGCTCCAGGAACCCATGCCCGGCGAGACAATCACAGAGCTGTTCTCGCATTCGTTCGCGAGTCTGAATGGGCGACCGGTCAATCACGAACTTGATGAAGGAGATCAGCACGCTCTCGCGGATTTCCCTCCACTCGACCGCCGTCTCCAAGGGCGGGAACGACGGCATGATCGTCACCTGGTTGTTGGAAATGTTGCGGGTCGTGTTCGTGTCCGTCAGGCGCGACAGCAGCGTCGAGAGACACTGGGATATAATCGCGTCGAACCCAAAGAGCGGGAGCGAGAACATGTCGTTCTCTGCGCACTTGCCAAAGGGGTGGCAGTAGTCGGCGTCCGAGGTTCCCGTCTCGATGGTGAGGAACCACTCCGAGATCATGAGCTTTCGCACGATGCGGTCCATGACGACCGCGGGGTTGTACGCCTGCATGAAGACGATAATGTTCGTCAGCCACATCCACATCACCATCTCGAAGTTGGCCAAGTTCCCAAAGAGGCGGTGGACGATGATGCCGTGGATGCGGTCGGACGACGCGCACACTATGGCTGCCCGCGTCATTGTCGTTTCCGCCAGTGACAGGGCAGAGTGCAGAACGGCGTTGTTGACGGTGACGCACGACGTGTAGGGAATCGGGTCATTGTAACGCGGGCCCCGTCGCCGGAACCTCTTCTTCTTCTCCGGCCCGGGGGGAGGCGACTTGACTTCCTCCTCGTTTTTCTGCATTTTCTTTTTTAAAATCTTTTATTGAAATAAAAGAAAAAGGGCGGGAATCCTTCAGAACACGAACGCGCGGTCGAGCTTGCCCTCCTTGATCAGGAGTTCCTCCATCCAGTCATAGAGGACACTCTTTCCGGAGACCTTCCAGTCCACGAATTTCATCTCCATCGACACGACCCAGTTGGCGACGTCGAGCGCCGTCATCAACTTGTAATGGTAGACGGAGCGCCCCGATCCCGGATCCTCGAGGAACGTCTTGAGAAGTCCCGGGACCTGGTCGTCGTACAGGACGTGCAGATCGTGCAGCTTCTTCCACCACGAGATCAGCGTCGCGCGGGCGTCTTCCACCGTCTTCTTCACCTCTTTCGCGTCAGCAAGCTTCCTGAGGAAAGTCTCGGTTGAGAACTGCGCCTTCGCGTCCGCTTCCTCCAACTCCTTGACCGTGGTGTAGAAGCTGAAGGCGCGCTTCTCAAACTCGTCCGGCGTCTTGCACCCTTGGAACTTTTCCGAGAGGGTCTTCACGGCCTGTGACGCCGAGATGCCGTACGCGCCGACGCCGGACGCATAGTCCTCCATGATGCCGCGCGACAGGTCGTACACGGTCTTGGTCAACCGGAGTTGCGCCTCCACGAGGTTCACCATCGCAAGACGGTCCGCGATGGAAAGTGCCGAGCAGTCCTCGGGGACCGCGGCGAGGTCGAGGCGCACCTTCTTGGTGAAACCGAGCACGGAGTTGGGCACACTCAACTTGCGCTTCAATTCCTCCTTGCGCGCCGCATCGGCCACCCGAAATTGGGGTGAGTCCGCAATGAGTTTGCAACTCACGAACGGTTGCTCCCCGTTGGAAGTATCTTTCACAGTCGACATGCCTGTTGTTTACGATTAAAAAAATCTTTTACAAAATCATTTTTGCAAGGATTGTTTTCCCAAGGTTTTGTGGTTTTTCCAAATCGATTTTCCCAAGGAGTTGTGTTTTCACCAAAAAATCATTTTTCATTTTCCAAATTCATTATTTTTTCAAATCGCGGACCCTCTTGTTTATTTGCGCGCATTCCACCATATCGTTAATCTGAATGACAGCCTCCTCCTGCGAGAGCCGTTTCTCCACGGCATACAACTGCTTTTGCAATTCTCGTTGAAACTCCCGCTTCTCTTTGCGTTCTACGCGACGCTCGGCGGCCATTTCGGCCCTCTCCTCCTCCTCCTCGGCATCTTGGGCCTGGCGTCTCGTGTTCTCGCGCTCGCGGTCGCTGACACGCTTCTCCATCTCGTCCATCTGTTCCGACTGCTTTTCCATCTCCTCCATCGGGTCGGGGAGCTCCTCCATGCTGAAAAAGTCGGGCGAGTTGCCAATGTGTCCGAGAGCACCGGCGATCATGAGCATGACACTGCTCACCAGGACGGTGGCGCCCGGGACCACGCTGTGCTTGCGCGAGAAGGAGACGGTGGCGATCAGGCACCCGCAGGCGGCGATGAACACACCGAGCATGTTCATGGTGAGCACAAAGAGTTGGATCCTGGGTGCGCGCGGGTTTCGCAGATCGATGGGAGCGGCGTACGCCACCATGATGGCCGAGCCGGTGCTGACAAAGAGGAGGAACATTAGAATGAAGGGAGCGCCGCCCACCGCCACGGCGGTGAAGAACACGAACCACGCCGCCATGCCCATGAGCATTGCTGCCGAGTAGAAATAGAGCCGTCTGCGCGCGAGGAAGGCGATGGGCTCGTTCACCAGCATCTATTTTTATAGCTTTTGTTTTCTTCTAGCGACGAGCCGGTGGAAGCGCTCTTCTTTTATTAAAAATTCGTCCCTTGTTCAGAGAAAGGTCTTTTTCGTGCGCAGATGCCACTGATCACCTTGTCGAGGGAGATGTGGAACACGATCGCGGCGGTGTCGTGGATCACCTGCTTTGGCGGGGGCGTGATCATCCTCTTCCTCTCCATCCTGTTTGACTATGTGGGTCTCAAGGCCGTGGACCGCTACATGGCCGTCTCCTCCATCTCCCTGCTCTTTGGACTCCTCGTCGGCCTGTACACGAATCCGGCGTCGTTCCGCTTTGTGCTCGAGATCACGCGCGACCACATGCCGCAGCGCCCGGGGCTGCTCCCATGAAATAAAAACCAAATGTTAAGCAATGGAACTTTTATCGTCAAATACGTGCATATTGGCGGCATGCGCGCGCGTCGCCAAGTCCTTGAGGCCGAATCGCGCGTACCCAATCTTGGTGAGCGAGACGCTAACGTCGCCACTCCAGAGAATTTCCACTCGGAACAGTTCCGCTGGGATCTCCTCGAACCCTTTAATGACCGTCTGTTGCAGCGGCGTGGCGTACTCGCGCACCCACCTGTTCATTTCCCACAAGTAGATGGCGTCATTTTTTCTCTTGATGTCGAATTCGAACGATTTGCGGTCCACCGGTCTCACCATCACGGTCCAACGGTATTCACTGGCGTCGAACGTGACGTGCATGCGACACGCGAGTTGCACCAACTTTAGTTCCGCATCAAACAGACTGTAGGCAAAGCGCTCGGGCACGGGCCGGCGCTGGTTGATGTTCTTTGTCAAGACCATTTGCAGCAATGCAGCGCGGTCACTGCGGACAGCACCCCTCTTTCTCGGCTTGATTTTTTGCGCCATCTTGACCACGGACATTGCACTTTTCGTTTCCACAACAAGAACTCAGTCTCCTCCTTGGTTATTTTTCTTGATTACCGTGGGAAATTTGAAAATTGTCCCAAGGTTCTTCACTTTTTCAAATTACCTTGGATTTTTCCAAAAATAATTATTTTTGGGTCTTTTATGGAAGAGTCGGATTCGGCCACCTATGTCATTGTGACGGAAGAGAAAGCATATCTTCGACCAAGCGTCCTTCAAAACATTGGTGTAAAGATCCATGGAGTGAAGCTGTCCCTGGACGAAGGAATGAAGGAATTCGAAAAGCAGCGAGCGGAAATCAATGCCAAAATTGGTGGAATACCATCTCCGGATAAATCACAGAGCGGTCTGGTTCTGATGGAGGACTGCAACCCATGCCGAGAAATGTGGTGGGTTTTTTCGACGCCGCATGAAGTACTGCGCTTCGCCACCTGTTTCAACAATTACATGAATTTGGCCTTGGTGCGTGTGCCGACGAATTAATGAACGAGACGCTTTATTTTTCAATTTTTCCATTCATAATGAACTCGAACGAACGGAATATAAAGAAGAGAGGACAGGGGGATGTCGTTCAGCATCGATTTCGGGAATTGCGGCGTGATTCGCGACAAGTGGACGCGGATCGGGGGGAACAGCAACAATAAGCAGAATGTGCACAGCAACCTGATTGACATCACCATGAGTAACACGTCGTTCACCACGGCGGAGGATCTCATCATGGGCGCGGCGCTGCGCGGAGGCGTCTCTCTGCGCGCCTCGGGCGAGAAGGACGTGCTTGAGGTGCCGCAGGAGGCCATGATGCAATTGCACGACATGCTCGTCACCTGCCACCGCTGGTACCTCATGTTCGGGATGGTCGCGTTCCTGTCGGACCCCACGCACCCTCCCTTCTTCTGTGTCATCCCCGATCCGCGCACGGGGTACTTTGTCGCCAAGCACACCAAGGCGATGGGGGTCGAGGTCGGGTGGCGCTCCCTCACGGAGGACGGCATTGGCTACGATTTCAATGAAGCGCGGCCCGACCCCAACTCCCACGTCCTGTACTTTGCCGGCCACGCGCCTGACATCACCAACAGCCAGCCGTTCCGCTCGCGGCTCTCGATCCTGTTGCAGCTCCACGACATGATGCAGGAGACGCGGCGGAACCTGATGGACGCCGAGTACATGGCCACCCACCCGCCCGTCTTCACCTCCATCCGACAGACGGGCGCCGCCACGCCGCAGATCAACGCCGGCGCGGTGACACGCGATCTCACGGTGGGCGCGCTGGACGCCGCGCGGAACGGGAGGACGATGGGGAACCAGTTCCGAATCGCGGCGGTGCACGCCGAGGCGCAGGCGGAGGTAGAGTACAACCGCATGCTCGGTCTGGTGGTCCCGTCCCCCGCCGGCAGAAACGGTTTCGACGCACGAGGGAACAGCGTCATGGTGAATCGCGCGCACGCCTGGAACAACCACATTCCGCTGCGACCCGGGACGGACATTCACACCATGCAGATGCCCGCGCTGCTGTCTGACTGGATGGACCGCGAGCGCTACTTTACCGAGGTGCTCTTTAGCTCGTTCGGACTCCCCATTGTCCGCATCGCGTCGTCGCGCTACCGCAACACGCACAAGGTAGGCGGGTCGGGAGCCACCACTGCCGGCTCGGCGGACACGGACCGGCAGATGCGCGAGGCGGTGATGAACGCGCGGGAGAAGATGCAAACCGCCTTCCGCTTCATGTACGAGAAGTTCGTGCTCCCGGCGAACCAGAAGAGGATCCGCTCCGACAGCAAGAAGCGCGCCAAGATCGTCGAGGCGGACATTAACACGCTGGAGCAGTACATTGCGTACCTCACGGTGACCGAGCAGCTGGAGCGCGAGCCCATGTACGCCGCCAAGATGAAGCTCGCGGAGCAGAAGGAGAAGATGGACGCGGACCTCGAGCTGCAGGCGCGCGTCGCCACCATCACCAAGCAGGCGCACGACGCCGGCACGTACGTGGACCAGGTCGTCGTGTACCAGGTCCTGAAGGATCTGCGCGACAAGATCGACGAGAACTACAAGGACACGGAGCGAGACCTGCACCGCACCACCACCGTCACGCTCGAGTTCCTCCAACCGCCCAACCTCGACGCCGACACGCTTCTTTCGCTCGCGAGGGAAGGGATGTTCAACCAGGAGGAGGCCTCCCGCTTGTTCAGTTCGTTCATCGGTCTTTCCGACGCGGGGATTGCGCGCGCGTCCAAGAAGAACATGTTCATGGCCGCCGAGACCCACGAGAAATTGAAAATGGAGGCCGAGAAGATGAAGCAGGACTATGAGCTCGCCTGGGAAAAGCTGAAGTTGGAGCGCGAGAAGATCAAGTCCCAGGAGCGGCTGGCAGAGAAGAAGGCGGCGGAAACGGCGTCTGCTCCCCCAGCAAAAAAGAGCAAGACCAAATAAAAAAAAAAAAAATAATCAATGAAGGAAAGAAAGAGCAAAAAGGCGGGAACGGTGAAGAAAAAGTCGGGGAGCAAGACATCGCCCAAGGACAAGTGCGGCGCCTACGACGTCAAGAAGGACGATTCGTACTACATGGGCCCCGTCAACTACGGACGGTCCGCCGATTCTCTCGTCAGCACATACTTTTGGTGTATGTTCCTCGCCTTCTTTCTGGAGATGTTTTGGGTGGCGTGGCCCATTGCAGCTGTGCTCGTCTATGGCGGGAAGGCATTCTTTGCCGTCTTCCAGTTTGGACCGCTCGTCTTCCGCATCATCTTCGTTCTGCGCTGCCTGCTCGTGGAAAAGATGCCGTTCCGCATTGCGCCGACCATTTCCACCAAGCCCGAGATCATGACTCCGAACGAAGGCTGGCTCCGCTTCTTTGGTGTCTATGGACAGCACCGCGCACACGGGACGTATATGATGTTCGCCAAGGTGTGGCACATTCTTTTCATTGTGGTTCTTGTCCTTGTCGAAGGAATGACGCGCCAGCACTTTGAGCCCGACTACTTTTGGGTGTGGAATCTCATTCTCGTTGTCGTCTACATCGTTTTCACCTACATTTTGCAATGGCAGTTGCTGATGTTTGCCGTCGTCCGACCACGCGAACAATTTGATGAAAATCACGAATTGGAAAATGCTTGAATTTGCGAATGAATTTTTTTGGAAAAAATGGTTTTTGGGAATTATAAAAAAATCGACCAGATAGAAGATAGTATGGAGGAGACGCATTGCCATGAACGTCTATCGGTGGATGGTGAGACCAATACCTCAGTATTGATGATGAGTCGCAGGGAAGAGGAGCTCTTTGAGAAGTATTATGAAAAACTCGAGAGGATGTTCGGTGACCCGTCAACGGTCTTGAAGGGTAGCCGAGACAATGCGATGCTTCGGAGAGCGCTTTTCCGCTACCTATGTGAATGGGAATACAAGAGAAGTGGATCTGATGGTATTCTCGCTACAATGGAGAACCACTGGCCCTTAGGCAGGACTGATGGCACGATCGTGGACAAGATTGTATTGTCGCGCGATATCATTTGTCCCCGCAGTTCGGGGGATAAGAATGAAGAGGGTCCGGCTTCCGAACCGGTCCCTGAGGTCCTCGCGCCCAAGATCACTCCGAAGGACGAGCCGAAGCAAGAACCCGACAACCACCTCGTGGCCGTCTTTTGTAACAAAAAGACGGGCGAGCGCGTGGTAACGTGGGACTGTCCGGATGTCAGTCTGCTCGGACTGTACGACGCTGTGGATGGGAAGACGTTCCTGGGCTGGGTGTTTCCTTCGAAGGGGCACGATTATCCCATGTTCTACTCGACAGAGGCATGGACCTGCTCCTACTATCACAAGTCGGAGAAGGATGGATGCCCGCACTCGGGCAAGGTGGAAAAGAAGTGAGAACGTTGCTGGATGTAGCTCGTACAGGGTTGGAATGATGGATTTGGAATAAATGGATTTTTGGGAAAATGGAATTTGCATGTTTTCGAGAAATAAATATTTTTACGAAACTTTTCATTTTTTCATTTTGTGTCTGGAACGTAAAAATATTTTTTTTCCACATTTGGAACAAAAAAAAATGTTCCACGCATAAATTGAAAAAAAAAGATTTACTTCAACAATTCCTGAATGAGTTTGCGACGTTCCTCGCCGTGCATGAGGTACCTGAGCTGTGACGGGTGAACCTCATACTCTGTCGGATAGATCATGTCCTGCGTTCTCATGGTTTCGATGAGATCGCGGAAACTGCGCAGACTCTCCGCGTCAGGAAAGAACAATGTCCTCGAAAAGGAGAGGGGTTCCGCCTTCTCATTGATACTCGGCTTCTTCCAAATCACGTACACGAGGTATCCCTTGATCTCAAACCCTCCTTCAGCGAGAGGAGTATCCGCGGCGGCAGTGCCTCCTTCAGCGAGAGGAGTATCCGCGGCGGCAGTGCCCTTCGCCTTGGTTTCATCAACGTCCTCATTCTTCCGCTTCCGCTTTGCGGCCTTCTCGGCTGCGGCGCGCTCATCCGCCAGCTTGTTGGCTTCTTGTCTCCGACGGCGGTATTCTTCCACCCTGGCGTCACTGCTTTCCAAGAGAGGATCGCCAGGGTAAAAAACACGCGTCCTATCGATCTCTTCAAATCCATCGATCACAGCAGCACAACCAGTACCAACGCAACTGTCATACCAGAAACTCTCCGGAGCTTGCGAAAGAGTTTGGAAAAGATCTTCGTAGGTCATCATTCCATTAGACCAGTTTCGCGATGCCGGTATGTTATTGATGAATTGAGTCCCATTTCTCACATAGTCTAGCACAGTTTCAATCCAGTTCGGGTGTGTCCGTTCAAACTCCCGCGCAACATGAACAAAGAATGGCAACAGGAATGCAGCCTTCGTATAGAGAAGGTAATAGACAACCCGTTCGTAGTGAACCATTACAGTCCGATGCTCCATCAAAATAACACGGTTGGACTTGGAGCTTGGTAATACCACGGGAACCATTTTTGTTTCCTCGTTCTCCTATACTCTCCTTACTTGGTCTAGAGAATTAATATTTTGAATTTCGAAATGTCTTGGGGGAAAATATAAAAATAAATTTTTTCCAATCCAAAACACCTCGGGAAAAAAACCAGGGTGTTTCTCGAAAATAAATATTTTTACGACATTTTTCATTTTTTGCATTTTCACAAAATCGTAAAAATATTTATTTTCGAGATTTTTGCCACTTTGGAAATAAAAAATAAAGAAAAAAGAATCGGGAACACAATCTTCATTTTACTCTTCGGACGTGCGTCTCTTCTTGGTGGGTCCCTCTCCGGATTCCTCCTCATTATTCTCCTCGAGAGTCGGTTGGTCTTCCTTCTCCGGATCCAGGATCTTGACGAGAGCATTGCCGCGCCAGCGTCTTGAATACTCGCGCGTCATAAAATCTACAATTCTCAAAAACAAGAGTTGCCGCCTATCGGTCCCTGCCAATGTCGTCCTCCTCATGGCCTGCTGCAGGACGACACCGGCGTCATACACGTCCTTCTTGTGCAGGGCATTCGCCGAGAGGTGCTCACCCTCAGGAATGCTGGCACGACCTTCGGGATCGTTCGCGTACCGCTCCTCGCCGTCGACCGAGAACAGACGACCAAAGTCGCCGAGCGCAAAGGCAAGACGAGGCTTGGTGACCGTCTTATCCGGAAGAAGGCGCGAACCCCGCGTGAACATGACATTCTCCGCCTTAATGTCAGCGTGGACGTAGCCCAAGGTGTCCAGGAGATCCAAGGCGCCGAGCACGCCGCGGAAGAGCGCCTCCACTTCGTCCCACGAGGAACAGACAAAGTCGGCAAGCGTCCCGTCCATGCATTCCATGAAAAAGACGTGGTACGTGTGGAGTGATTCCACCACCATCCCGCTGTAACTATTCACGAATGACGGGCTCACTGGCATCAAGTCTCCAGACTCGGAAGAGTATGCCATATCCTCCGACGACATGAAATCGATTGCGTCGTCGGCCGTCGCGCCCTCTTTCTCAAATTGCGGCCGCTCCACGATCTTGACCGCAACGTACTCGGGCTCACCTCCCGCCGTCTGAGAAAACTCGCCCTGCATGGCGAGCGGCGCATTGATGCAGCGGAATACACGCCCATCGGCTCCTTCGCCCAAGACTCCCACGCGATCGTAGAGCGCGAGACCCGTATCGAAACACTTCCACGTGAGCGGGTCTTCCAAATCAACCTCGTCCACGCTCGTCACCTGTTCCTTGCTCTCTGTCGCCAGAGGCGCGGCAGTCACCTCAATACTCATTCCGTCAAACGATTCAGAATATTTTTCATTTTTCCAATGACTGTGGATTTTTTCATTTTTCAAATTTGGCGTCCCAAAATGCCTCGGGATTTTTTCCTTTTCAATAAATGTTTTATTTTTCTTGGTTGACGGCGGACACAATGTCCCAGAGCTCGTTGGCGAGCGCAAAAGCGTCCGCAGTGGGACTGAGGTCAAAGTTGATCCTCCGCTTGAATCCGGCACCTCCAAACGCGGATCCCCTGATCCTGGACGAGAGACAGTCCCACGTGACGCCGGTCATGCCCTGGTAGGATTGGAGGAGCTTGTTCGCGGTGATGTTTGCGGGGTCCGCTTCCTCCTCTCGCTTCATTTCTTCGAGCTCCTGCTCTCTGGCGTACAATTGCATCTGGCGGAGGATGAGCCTCTCTGCCATGTCGGTTTTGTCGGCAATCTCGCGTTCGCATCGCTCAATCTCCTCCTCCAGGCGGATGACTTCGGCACGCTTCTCTGCCACATTCTTCCGCAACTCCTCCAATTCCGCCTCGACCACCGGGACATTCCTCTCCTTTCTACACACTTCCAACTCTAGCCGGCGCACTGCTTTCTTGGCACTGCGTTCCTTGACGTACACCGAGTTTTGTACGTCGTCAAGCGCGGACTGCACCTTGATCGCCCTCATGGCTTCGTCGACGCGGCCGAACAGCGCGCCAATCACCCGCATTTCATCTAGAATCTGTGAGGTAATGTCCATTTTTATATTTTTGGATTCCAACGTTTTTGGCGGGAAAATGAAAATGGCGGGGAAATATAAAAAACAAAATTTTAAATATCGTCAGCTTCGTCTTCTTCCTGCTCCTCAGAGTCCGTCTGGCTCTCCGTCTCCGTCGTCTTGGCAGATGCACCTCCCTCACTATGGTGCAAAGAGTTGTAGCGCGACTGTTTCTGAAAGTGCTGCTGCTGGAGTCTGAGTTTGCGCGATTTTTTGTCTTCCGTGGACCCAAAGTACGCGTCAAACTCCTCCGAGGTGATGCGGAGGAACTTTTGCATGCTCTCAATCTGCCAGCCGCGGAGCGTCTCGCTGCGGAAGTCGTCGCGCTTAATGTTCAGGAGCAGGAACGCCTCCTTGTCGAGGCCGAGGAGCCTGACCCACTGTTCCTGGTTGCACCGCACATGCTGGAGGTTCTCCTTGCGCAGCGCGCGCATGATCAACTCAATCACGGTGAAGCCGTAGATGCAGAGAGACTCGGCGGAGAGGTTCATGCGCCGGATCGTGCTCCATTCCTTGATGTTGCGTCGAATGTAGACACTGTTTATTCCGAGCCGCACGAGCGCCGTCGCGTCAGCCTGCGTGTGGTCGATGTCCTCGGGGGAGAGGCGGAGCGTGTGAGAGCCGCGCGGCCCCACGAGTTTTTCGAACCGCAAACCCTTGTCCATCAGGTGCGAGATGGTGATCCCCATCTTGAGCAAGTCGCGCATCTGGAGTTTGTGCTCGACCATCATGTCGATCGTCACCGTCTTGTAGAACGAGTACACCCTGTCTCGCGACGTCGTGCTCCACTGGAACTCTTTCGAATTCATGATCTGGAGCTCCGTTCCGCCCACCTTGCAGTGCACGCAGACGGCGAGCATCGCGTCCGCCGTCGGCGCATTCCCGCGCTCGGGCGCCCTGTCGTAGTTGTTCATCAGCTCGACGCGGTACTTGTCGGTACGAACCATGGCGTCGCGCCGCGCGCACTCGGGGCAGTGCGAGTCGTCGACGCGGCGTCCGTCGCGATAGAGGGTGAGCGTCGCGCACTGGTAGTGGCTGTGCGACCCGCACTTGGTACACTCCAGTCTCCACGCGGACTTGACGGGCTGCAGACACATGATGCACTCCTGCGGCTCGGTGGAGACCTCCTTCCTCCGCTCCCGCGCCTCCTGCAGCTCCCGTCGCAAAGCATCCATCTCCGCCTGCGCCTGCTTGATCTGCTCCGCGTGCTTGCTCTCGGCCATGGTCAGATGTCGCGCATGCTCGTCGCTGGCCCGCTCCAGGTCGTCCTGAATCGCGCGCACCTGCATTTTCACGCGCTCATCGTGAATATAGCGGAACTTTTCAATCTTCCCGTTCGTCGTCTCTGCGTAAATGAATGCGACGGACGGGCCGTAGGTCTCATCGAATTCCACGGTCGGCTCAACCACCACCTCCGCCTCCCCATAGTCCTGGCCGATTTCCTCCTCCGGGTACGTCTCCTGCGGCGGCTTCTTCTTGCTCTGCGGCTTCGTCCCCGCCTTGGTCTGCTTTTTCTTTTTGCCACTTCCATGAGCGACAGCGCGAGCGGGTGCATGATTTTCCGCCTCCCCCGTGCGCTTCTTCCCGGTCCTCATCTCAATATGCAGAGGTCTTGTGCGATACCGTTACTACGACGTGCGTGCGCGATATATCCCCGCGAAAAATAATTCCCATTGACATACCCAAGACCTCCCCCATTCTACTTTATAAAAAAAAGATTGGAGGCAATGGGGCACGAGTTCCGCATCTGCGACTCGGGGGACTGGCTGACGTACCTCCTCGGGTTCTTTCTCCTGTACCCGTACGTCGTGTGGGCGGCCATCTTCTTCATTTCCTACATGGTGTGGAGCCCCGTCCTCATGTTCATCAGCAAGGTGGCGAACCCCCTCACGTGGCTCTTGGCATGGGGGTTGGCCTCCTTGATTCGCATGAAGCGACCCGCGGGTCAAGACTGTGATCTGTCCTATGCTCTCCCCGATCGCGGAATGCTCGTCGCGGTCGTCACCATGTACACGGGCGTCGCGATCATTGTCTGCACGCGGAGACGGGTCAGTCTCTACAGCATCATCGTCATTGGCATATTCACCGTCCTCTACCTCATTGCCCTGAACACGAACGGCTACCTGACACCCGTCCAGTTCTTTATGAATCTCGGCGTCGCGCTGGCGCTCTCCTCCCTGTGGCTCGCTCTCTATCTGGTGGTTGTGCGCCCCGTGTCCATCTTGTGCAAATGGCAGGACAGTATGCTGTTTGGCATAGACCGACTCGATGATCAGCGCCCGCCCCTCACGGAAGGATTTAATATTTAAAAAAAAAGTTTCATTTGTGTTTTTTTACGTAGGGCTGGAAATAGGCCTTTCCCGGAGAGTTTTCCTCGATATAGTTTTGGACAAAGAACCCCGATTCCATCAGCGTCACGCTCTTTGTCTTTGCTTCCATGCCGAACGATTTGCGAACGCGCTTCCTAATGCCGGCGAGGCCTTCGTTCAGCACGAAAATCACGGGGTAGCCATCGTACTCTTTCGTTCTCTTGACGGCCTTGTCGGGGAACTTTTTCATCTGCATGCCTACCATGTACGTCCGCTCTTCGTCGCACTTGATCATCCTGGAGCCCTGCTTGACATAATTCTCCCCTTTCAACACAAACACGAGCGCTTGCTCCACTCTTTCCGTTTCCGACTTGCTCGGGAGAATGTAACTTCCAACGCGCAGTAGCTTGTAGTAGAGGTGTCGCTGGTAGGCCGTCGTGTATCCTCTCACCTTCACTTCCTTCTTTGACGCCATTTTGATTGGCGTATTTTCCATTCTGAAATGATCCATTTCCTATTAAAAATGTATTTTTGGAGACGGCCGGATTTTTCTCGAAAGATAAGAAAAAAGAGTATGTTCTGGTTTTTATTCAAAAAATGAAGACCAAACCATCTTGGGGTGAATTTTTAATTTTTTCTTCTGAAAAAGAGGGTAGCGAAACAGAGGATGACGTCCTTCACTGCAAGTTTTTTGTCGTGGTTGATTGTCATCGCCATTCTTCCTTTCGCTATATGTAGAAACTCGAGTTTGTATGAGGCGACCCCGTTACATCGGCATTTTATTTCTCATGCAGTTGGAATGCTTTGTGATGGGATGCGCATCAGCATACTTCTTCTCATTGATGTCATCGACTTTTTATGTGCATTCGTCGTGTTCATTTTGAGAGAAATATGCTCGAATCTTCCAAAGCCGGTCGGGGATTTCCTTATGGGTACGATTTGTGGATCCTGTATAAGTGATGATACCACGACCGCATCTTCGTCTGACCCACTGGCGGCTCTAAGTAAAAGCATTGGGGGTGTCCCATCTGCGGCTGCAAATTTATTCATTGTGGTTGCCTTTTTGGTGATGGTTGTCATAGCCGGCGTCTTCTTTTGATAGCCGACTTTTCTCAGGAATAGAATTCAATAAAAGGGATTTTTTATGCACCCTTCATTCTCAGGGCAGGTACGAAAAGAACGGATGGCGAGAAACGACATCATCCTCGACCATCTCGTAGCACAGTTTGCGCAAATCGGTGGCGTGGTACGTGCCATTCCTCTTTTCCAATTCACGGGCAATCCCCACATCGTGCGGGTGAAAGCGCTGACGAGCGTACACCGTCACCGACGAAATTTCGGTCAGGATAATGTTCGTTTCTTTCGAGTATGTACCCTCGGTAAACTTACTTCCATCGACCTTCACTCCCGACAACGCCGAATACGCCAGCGCTTCGTTCATCACAAATCGCTGAGTGAGATTGCGATCAATCTCATAGTTCCTCCCGTAGATCTCGCGACACTTTCCAATAATCACCACTTCCACGTTCTTGCGCGGATAGTTGAGCCACACGATTCCCGCTGACGCCGTGACCCCAGCGGTCAGCGCCGCCACGATGACATTCTTCATTCCTCTCCTTGGTGAATTGGAAACTTTATTTTTTACAAAAAGGAGACAGGAGTGCAAAAAGAAAATAACTATTGAGGACTCAATGCGGGGACACTGCCACAAGTATAAAAGAAGGACGGGCTCAGGACCATGTTCCGCAGACGCCGTTCGCGCTCCCCGTCGCGATCGCGGTCCCCGAGCCCTTCACGGAATGGGCAAGCGGACGAGATGAATAACTCGATGGTGGTGATCAGCATCATCAACTCGACCATGATCTTGGTCTGGGATATTTTGATGTTCTTCCTCTACATCCTCTTCCTGGTGCTCATTGCCGGCGGCTCGTCCATCGCCGTGTACTATGGAACCGGCTTCCAGAACGTGCAGATGATGTACTTTGGGTATCTGATGATGCCGCTCGCCGCCTCGCAGCAGAAACTCGCGCCGGGCGCCATCAACCAGGCGAACAAGCTGGAGACCACGCTGAACGATCTCTTTGTCGACATTGCCAACGAGATCATCCAGTGTGCCGAGATCCTCGCCGACCTGTGGAACCGCGTTGTCGCCTTCATTCTCGGTCTCGCGTGGCACGTCGGCGACGCCTTTGGGCTCAACCTCCCGCAGTGGGAAGTCTATGCGAGGATGGCGCAGACGGCACGAATGCGAATCCCCAAGTACTCGACGCTGGTCACCATGGCGGAGGAGATTGACCGGCAGCTCGAGAAAGAAGGTCTGGACATTGGCTCGGGCAAGTACCACGCGCAGCTGCTGGCCATCGAGGCCCGAGCACGCTTGATCGCCATCCGCATCGCGCGGACCATGGACCCCACCGGCGAGCGCAACGTCTTCACCATGATCATCCAGGCGATCTGCGACGTGGTGCGCACGGTAATCAAGTTCGTCGTCAACCTGCTCACGAACGTGATCGAGTTCGTATTGACGCTCGCGGACTTTATCATCGACCTGCTGGGTCCGCTGTTCGACGGCGATGTTCTCACCTTTGCCCAGGTCTTGGTCAAGCTGATCATCAACATCATTCTGAGTATTCTGGACCCGTGCAACTGCTTTGGCGGCTTCCCGCAGAACTTCCCCAAGTCCATCTTCAAGTGCGTCTGCTTCCCGGCGTACCACTCGGACAATGACGTGCCGAACAACATCTTCAACGCGCTCGTCGGCTGCTTCTGCCCCGGGTTCAACCTCTTTGGCGACGTCCTGAACGACATGATCTACCCGTGCTTCCGCGTCGACGTCATGCGATTCCTCCTGAATCTGTACAACACCTTGATCGACATTGTGATGGGCGCGATCAGCACCACGCAGGCGCTGTACAAGCAGGTCGTCAAGCTCATCAATTCCATCGGGAAGCTCGCGGACAACATCACTGATCTCTTCCGACGGGACGTGGAGTGGGAGTGCGGCAACGACGAGTGGTGTCGCTGGAAGGTCTACCTCCACCCTCAGTCGGATGGGGACTTTGATATTCATTTCACGCGCACCCGCAACAGCACGGGAGAGATTATCGACGAGCACCGCTCTTCGTTGCGTGCCGGCACGTCGCAGCGGACACGCAAGATGCACATCAAGCTGATCGAGGACATGGGGGACTTTGGCCTGGCGGACGCGGAGGCCATGTGGGCGCAGCTTCGCCAGAACTCGAATCGCGAGGTGGAGTTTGCGCACTCCATGCTCAAGACGCACACGATGATCATGCAGCAGCGGAGCGAGGCCCTCTTTCGCACGGGGGACCGGTTGCGGGAGGCCCATGACGCGCGGGACGACCTGATGTTCTCAGAGGTGGTGCGCGCCAGTCTCCCCACCATCTCGTGTCCGCTGCCCATTGATCCGGGACGCACCGCCTTTGATTCCCTGCGGTCGGCAGAGGCCGGGATGCGCTGGAGCGAGAAACTGCGTCTGGCAAACAACTATTTCACGAGCCACATTGGCGAGCGTCTGCACTATGCCGCGGCGCGCGCCGTGCTCGATATCTACGGCAGCAAGTTCTTTGACGAGTCGCAGGGGTTCCGGCATTCCGAATTCATTGCCCGCAACAACGCGACGTGCACCATGACAGAGGCCGAGTGGCGGCGCCGCAGCGACTATCTGAGGGCGCACGAGACGCGCAGCTCGCCCGACGGTGCGGCCTTCCTGCGCGCCTTGAAGGGCGTTGTGCAAGAGTTCCTCCTCGTTCTCACGTCCCGGAAGGCCATGACGCCCAAGCAAATCTACGAGGACCTGAAATCGGTCCCCATCGCGGAGGGGGTGAATGCCGTGAACCGCGTCGGGGAGCGCATTCGCAAATTCCACGGGTGGGCGGACGACCTGGAGATCAAGTGCGACATGTGCGCCACCGCCCTCCTGAATCCTGCGCAACTCCCGCTCCTCGCGCGCAGGTACGGCAAGCGCAACCCAGAGAACTTCCGCCACCTGGAGGACGTCCTCGACTCGATCGAAGGGGTTGTGACGCACGCTGAGACGGCGCGGGAGGCCTTTGATCGCGGGGACAAGCGTGGAGCGGCGCGCATCGTCGCAGAGAACATCCTCCAGGACCGTATTCCTCGCTTTGCCTACCTCGCCCACGGCGTGGCGCGCTCGGGGAGGGTGCGGGTGGTGGGGATTGCGGTCGGCGTCGGGTTTGCGGCGGGTGGTGTGCTCAGTTTGTCGATTGGACTGATTATCGGACTGGCGACCTTGGCGGCTCCGCTCCTCGGTCTGCTGATGATCCTCCTCGCCATCCTCGGCGTCCCGCTGATGATGGTGATCATTAACTTGGCGAGCACCAGCTTACAGACGATGTTTGCTGGCGGGGAGCCGGCGGGCTTTGATCCCATCGCCAGTCTGATCAAGTTGGTGGGCCCCATCATCTACGACATGTTCACGGAGCCGGACCCGCCCACCCTGCATACGCTGGAGGACTTTATCTCGGACGTCTTTGATCTGCAGGTCGACAATCTCGAACACATTGCGACCCTGCTGCTGCGAACGGCGCTCACCCTGCTGTTCCCGTTCATCAAACCGCCCGAACCGGGATGGGATGCTGAAACGGGGGCGTCGACGGAAGGGATCTCCTCGTGGGTGCTGAACCGAATCAGCTGCGACACGGGCGTGTTCTGTACCATCAGCGCGGGCGAAAAGAATGCCAACTCGCTCGGGGAGTGCGCCTGCTATTTCGAGGTGGACGGCGACGACTTTACCCGGCTCGGGACGTACAAGGAGCCCTGCCCGCCGCACACGGGGAGAACCATCTGCTACCCGTTCTACCGCACGGGGAGGTTTGTGAATGGTGTCGACATCATTCCGGGGGACGCGCCCAAGTGCTCTGACTTTGGGTACGAGGAGGAGAAGCCGATGCTCTGGCCGCAGCGCGAGGACTTTTGGCAGATTATCGGGACGTGGTACAAGAACTGGCTCGCCACGTCGACCCTGATCTTTGGCCTCCTCGCCGCGGGGTGGACGATTCCTTTGGAGGGTCTCGCCGCCTACCCCGTCCAGAGCATGTGTCCCTGTGCGCGACCGTTCGCCAGTCCGGTGACCCGACTCACGATCTACACGCAGGTGCTGGCGCTCTTTTGGCCGCAGGTCGCGGAATGGTTCTACAACCTCCTGAACGCGAGCACGGGCGTCTGGCTCATTGGCGGGTATTTCAAGTCCATTATTCCTCTGTTCACCCCTTTGGATCCTGGATTCGACGAGTGGTATTGCGGCATCATGTACGGAGGGTCGTGGTTCTTTATGACGGGGGTGCTGTACACGGCGGTTCCGTTCATTAGCGTCCTCGTCATTCTCAGCATCCCCATCTTTGCCTGGTTCTTTTGGCGAATCATCCTCTGGCCCGTGAACATTTTCTTCTTTGTATTGGCCTCGGCCTACTGGTTCTCGCAGCGGCGCACGGCCCGTGGGTTCGTGGACACGACGTGGCGCGATCCATACATTACGTCGGACCTTCCGGATCGCATGGTCGAGTACGTCCTGCCGCGACGACCATACTTTATGCCCGAGTCCAAGAAGTTTGAGGAATTTTCGTGAATTTCACTTTTTTTAATAAAAAATCAAACGCTCAGATTTTATTTTCAATGCCCTTTCCCCAAAACGAGACGCGGCTCGAGCGCAGGAGGGTTTTTTTCGTCTTGGACGGAGACGAGGACTTGTGAAGACACTGGTAGTGCGCAATGAACTGCGCCTCGAGTTCCTCCACATCTCCACTGTCCAAATCAAAATTCAAACGACGGAGGTGCCCGTGGAAACGACTTCGCCAGTTGTCCATGTACCCTTCATTGCAGAATGTCATGACCGTAGCGCGCTCGTACGCGTTCCACAGCCTCTCGCACGACTCTGCCGCCGCTGCGTTGCTGCGGAACTCCTCCATTTCACACAAAAAACAATTGGCGGTCCCCTTCATCGTCCAACTCTTTTTATTTTTCAAAAATCATTCAAAATTTTTGGTGAACTCCGGAGATTGGGCCGAGATATTCTGGAGGCATTCCCACGTCCTTTTGGATTTTTATTTTTCAGTAATTGGATTTTTTGTCAAATCCTCGTTTTGAGAATCCGCCGTATCGATGAGCGCAGCGCTGGCAGACCCAACGATTCAGACCTTTCACATTACCCGTAGGCGTTAAATCGGTAAGACATGCATTTTGACCTCCATAAATATTGGTCACAAAGGCCGTTGCACAATTGGAACAACGATCGAGCGGCTCCATCCCTCGTTTCCCGATTCTTTTTTATATAAAAAAATCAGTGAAAAGAAAAACGAGATTTTCCAAAAAGTCATTTTGGCAAAAGGAGAGATTGGGAAAAGAAAAATGTCTGTTCTTCGGAAGAGACGGAGTGAGAATGGATCCGTTCCTTCCAAGAAAGTCAAGGATTCAGAATTCACGCGTCTTTCTGATGAAATGGTAGAGAGAATTTTCTTTTTGTGTGATGCCGAATCCTTGATGTTTCTGCGGACGCTCTGTCGGAGGTTCTATTCCATTATCTTGAGTCGGCGCCTTTGGGAAAAGTTTCCCCTGCCTCAAAATGCACCTCGTCTGTCAAAATTTCATACACAGAGCATGGCATGGGACTTTATGTATTATAGGCAGGAAAACCATCCTCTGCTTCCCCTTTTTTCGTATTGGAAACAGATGCGCGGGAGCCGTGCTTTGCACTCGCCGCCGCGTATTATGAACACTCTTTCTCTTCCCACCGAAATAGCACTTGACTGGCCCCCTTCATTCGATATCAATGAGGAACTGGTAATTCTTTCGAACGATACTGGGCGGATTGTTTTTCACCACGGAAACGAATTCCTGCCAACATATACAAGGCTAAGTCGTGGTTTTGCACAAGTGTGTTTGGCATCAAGAAATAGAGTATGGGAATATGTTGATAGAGACATCAAATATGAATATGCGCTATATGACATAGAGCGTATAGGCGACACACCAGTCATTGAATTTTCTTTCGAAGACTTGGTACGAAGTTTTGTCTCTGATCACCTGTATGATATTGCATACTTTTCGACGTACCATGATTTTTGGCGTTTTGATCCACGCATCGGAAAAATGGACTCTATCATTCCACAACCACCAAATCTTTCAGTGGCCTTTCACTCTGCCAAAGAGATAAGTTTGGAAGGACACTTGTTGTTGAACAGTAATAGGTCCGAGGTAAGCCTATATGATCTAAGATTTTCTGGGAGAACTGCGTCTCCCATTTGGACAGTGGATCTCGAGAACACGCATATCAGAAAATGTTTGATGCGCAATGACGTTGCTGTCTGTGTGGGAAAAAAGAAATTCTTTGCAATGTACGATTTGAACAATCCGAGGGAGCATGATGTTTACAATGTCTCTGGAAAAAAAATTTATGGTGGCTGTATTGTCGATCACAACTTTTTATTCCTTTCCGACGGTAAAAGCGTCCTTTTTGATATAACACAGCCCGAGGAACAACGCTATAAGTATCGTGCGACTAAATGTCTGCTTACGTCATTCAATCTTGATAATCCGTCAGAAACAACGGACTACGAACCTCCAAACTGTTATTTGGACCAGTGTGATGCAACATCCATGTCTATAAAGTCTTGCGGATATCGCGTCGTCATGGTGAATGGACACGAGACTTATAGCGCCCAACTCCTTGATTTTGCTGCGTAGTTTGCGGGAGAAATTCCGATTTTCCAATGAATAAAAAATTTATTTTTCTGGCAAAATAGGAAAATGTCCATTCTTGGAAAGAGGTGTCTCGAAATGATGGAATGTGGTGTTGTCGCCTCAGAACATTCTCCCTTTGATATTCTACCCATGGAAATGCTCGACATTCTATTTGGATTTGTGGACGACGCGTCGCTCTTGAACTTGCGCAGCGTCTGCAAACGATTCCAGACTGTCATTCTTCAGTCGAGGTTTTGGAGGCGGCGGTATCCCCCGCATCAAGCTATCCCACCCCCTATCTTTCATGATGAAAGCATGGTGCACATGATCCTTCCTTATCGTCGTCCTCCCGATCTTGAGCAGTTTCTGTCCTATTGGAGGACGGAGCGTGGGAAACGCAGGTCTGATGGTGCGCCACGCGCACTCCACCGTTGGACGTATGATGATAATTGCTCCACGGTATATGCAATAGACATTAACGAAAAAATGGCAGTGACGTCAGCCGGGCGCAATCGAACGATTACTTTTCACGGCAGGGAAAACCAACCTCGTGACTCGCAATTACCGAGAATCGCCCATCGTATTTGTTTGACACCGAACGACAAGGTGTGGGAATATGCATTGACCGAGTTCTCACCAACCAGACATGTATTCGGTTTCTATGATGTTGAGAGAGAATACGCCTCTCCAATCCATGACTTTTCTTGTCCTAGGATGCGTGCGAAAATGGAACTCTTCAGAGATGACACAGTCGCAATATGCATGAATACTGTTGGAATATTTTCCGTCGATCCCCGAATGAGCAAAATGAATCTCATGGTTGGTGGCGACTTTTCTGATTTCTCCATTGAGGAGGATTACATGGTATCTTCCCATGCAGGAGTGGTGCAAGTTTATGATCTTCGCTTCTGCGGTGGGCTGGCAGTTCCTTTCGGCCTTGGGCCTAGATATCGTATGGAAGACTACAAATGTCTCATTAGGGACAGGCAGGTGGTTGCTTGGAATAACGCATATTTAATGTATTTGGACGACGTCCGAAATGCGAACGAGTCATATATGGAATATTCGATGCCTACTTTCTCTTTCGGAGGTTGTCTGATGGATCGAAATTTCCTCTTTTTTCGTACTCTTACTATCCCGACTACTTTTTCGTCTCGATTCATGACATTTGGTTTCAGGCTACAAACTCTCAATTTCAACTCTGGAGAAACGTTCGACACCAGTTTTTTCGAAGATGCGAAGCATGGACATACCCAAATATCTGCAATGAAAACATGCAATCACCGCCTTCTATATCGTAAGTCTGATATTCCAAACAGAACGGCGACATTTGCGCTTCTTGACTATGGATTTTGAGAACGGGAATTTTTCAATGAAATAAAAAAAAAGGTTTTTTGGCAAAATAGGAAAAATGTCCACTCTCGGAAAGAGGCAACTTGAGGTGTTTATCGAAGGAGGTATGGGAACGAAGCCTTCTTTATTCGATATCCTACCCGACGAACTGCTTGAATTGATATTAGAGTACATGGGAGACGAGAACGCCATTGTGTTGCGTGGCGTCTGTCGCAAATTCGATCGAATCATCATCCAATCGAGATTTTGGAAAAGTCGAATTCCTGCGGGAATCCCTTTTCCGGCGACAAAATTCCACCACAATAGTATGGCGCACCATCTGACGTGGGGGCGACATTCCTCGGTGCTCTGGCCCTTTTTATCATATTGGAGGACGAAACGCGGTAACCGAAGAGTTTCATTGTCTCCGCGACAAACGGAGAGGCATCAGTTCCTTGGAGATAGGTACCAGTTTGCTTCCATTGACATTAACGAGAAAATGGCAGCAATGGCCTGTGGACATGAGCGCCGATTTGTTGTCCATGGCGAGGATGATCGCGGCCAACGTGTATATGTCGACAGACTATCTCAAAAACTGTGCTTGACGTCAAACGATAAAATATGGGAGCGGAGTGTGAGTTGGCACAATGGTGTAGCCTATAGAAATATCGGATTGTACGATTTAAATCATCCAATCTTCCCGATCGTACAAGATTTCTCACTAAGATCACCAGTATTGTGGGATATTGGTTTATTGGGTGACGATCATTTATGCTATGCCTCCCATGACGGTATCAATTCTTTCGATCCACGAGCAGGTAAGGTAAATCTTGTCAAGAATGGTCTCTTTTACAAACTCTCTATTGAGGAAAATTTCATGCTAACGATTGGAAACACAAGAGGGGATATGGCGGTGGAGTTGTTTGATATCCGTTCGCTCGATCATCCTATCTCTACCACCCGGTGTGGAACACCCTTCTCCATTTATGAAGATGAAATCTGTAGCCTGAAAAATGGGCGCGCGGTTGTCGCCTACCATGGGCGGTTGATTTATAGCAAAAACGTCAGAAATGCAAATGCACCGTTCCTTTTTTACAATCTTGAGTTGTCGTTTCTCTCCGGCTGTCTCTTTGGTGATAATTTTCTCTATATAAACCACCCTGCGCGCGCTAGGATGATTGTCTCTCGACAAGATAGAGAATCGGATATGCGTTCCTTTGATATCGAAACTGGCGTTGATATTAACACACAATTTTCCATGAGCCTACTGTCTAGGGATGAGTTTCATATCGACATGAAGGCAAGCGGTCAACGCGTCCTTATTCAAGGAATAGATGATATGAACAGATGGACTGACTTTGTCATTCTCGACTATGGCTCATGAAAAATAAATGACTGTTTTCCTTTTAAAAAACCGAAAGACTACATTCTACCACATGGAACAAACCTCCGTCGGGTTCATCACCGAGTCGACCGGACACCCATAGACCGTATGCATGACATGGGAGCCGTCGGGTGCGACGAGATTGCGCAGCGCGCCGTGAATTCGGGCGGGTCCGGGCGCGTGAACATCCACCGTCGCGCGCTCCGCCTCCACCGTCTTATTCGCGGAACTGCACCACATTTGCGCATACGCCTCCACAAACTCTCTTTGTACAGGCACAGGGACACCTTCAGAAGGATACCTGCCGACGAGAGCACGGAACGCGGCGCGCAGACCCATCACGTCGGCCATATTCTCGCTCAGCGTCCTCCTTCCATCCACGCGGTTGTCGTGCGGCGTCCGCGTCTTTTCGTACTGCTTGACGAAACAGAGCTCCGCCGTATCGAACCCAGCCTCGACTTCTGGCGGCAGGAGCTGCGTCACAGACCCGTCGGCGTTAAAGTGTTTCCCCATTTCATCAAAGGCGTGTGCCAGCTCGTGCCCAATGATCGCCCCCAGGGTCGCGAGTTGCGTGGCGTCCGAGTACTTGGTGCTAAAGAACGGCGGCACCAGAATCCCAGCGAGAAACACAATCTGGTTCGTTGCCGGATCGTAGTAGGCGTTCACCGCACTGGTCGGCACCTCAAAAGTGTGACTCAGAGAGGGTCTCTGTGCGGGAGGCATGTCGTGCGAGCGCGCCGTCTCGATCATGGCCTGCACCGTCTGACGCGCCCTGGCCTGTCTGGCATTCCGCACAAACGGTGCATCCGGGTCCACGTCGTACGGCACGCTGACGGGGGGAGTGCCCTCTCCGTCCCACGGTACAGCGACGCGAGCCCGGATGGCACGCAACTTCCCCGTGATCACTCGCTTGCCTTCCGCCGTGATCTTTCTCGAAGAGGCAATATCAGCCACCATGGCGGACCGCACCCAGTCAAAGAGCTCGTGCACGCGCATCGAGGCGCGCTCCGAGACGGCACTCCGCGCCACGCTATTGTCCGTCTCCGCCGGGAGGAACTCCATGCTCAGCCACGCGCACCGCCGCATCGCGTCCGCCCTGAGCAAGGAGGACATGGCGAGCGGGTCGTCCCCCAACAGCGTGTCGGCGTCCCTGCTGCGCTCGGCCTTTTTGCGCGTCTCCCTCGTGCTCTGCACGATCCGGCGCGACTTGGCGCCAGTGTGGCGCGTGATCCTCCATGCGCGCATGTCCACTTCGTGGTTCGGGTGGTTTGAGAGGAGCGAGAACTTGGCAGGCGTGCCGTGGGAGCGGGAGGACAGGACGCGCGACGCAAAGGCCGAGCCGGGCTCGACGTCGCGGAGCAGCGCGTTCTCGTACTCGCCGTTGTCGATCACAAACATGGCGCGCACGAACATGATGAACGTCGTCGGGTCCGCGGCAGCCAGCGTCCCCAAGTACCGGATCAACGAACCATACCGCGTCCACTTGCGCAGATTCCGCAGGTCCGGGACGGTCAGACCCTGTTCCTCGAGGACCTGCGCAAAGGTGTGCATCCCCGCCAGCATCCCGTCCTCGATCCCCATGCCGAAATCGCGCCCCACCAAGTCGTACCACGCGTCCTGCGTGTAAAGGTCCCGCACCATGTCCTTGGAAAAGTACGACCAAGTCACCACCGGCGCGGTGCGCTGCGCATTCTGCGTCTCCCGCAGCACGGAGCTAACGGTGGCGTACAGCGCATCGGCACACTGTCCCTGGTTGTTCCACTTGTCCCACGGGTAAAGCTCCACGGCCATCAGTGTGCGGCAGGCCCCGTCCATGGCGTCGGCGAGGACGTTCGAATCAATCATGAGATAGGACGAGAGCTGGGAGCTCGTTCCAAACTCCACCAGCGCCTCCCGCGAGGAAATCGGGTTCATGGTGGTGTCGATGCGCACGCCCGGCTGGTCGCCGTACGCCGTGGAAACCCCCAGCGCGTACCCACCAAGATAGGCGGCAGAGTAGGCACTCGCGTTCGACGGTGAAAAGCGGAGTAGTGTGTTGCGCGCATAGTCGAGGTTGCTGTCGCCATCGACATCCAGCAGACTCGAAATGCAGCTGAGCACCATATCGTGGAAGGCGCCCCCGGCACCGAGACTCCTCTCGTCCCGCGTCTCGCCCTCCTTCCTGCTGAACTGCGCCGCCTCCATGTTCAGAATCATCTCGAGCCTGCGCTCTGCGTCACGCGACGCGCTGCCAAACGCCCTGTCCAGCCACCCGTCGCCGTACCCTTTCCACGATCCGCACATGTGTGTGGAAAAGGAGTGGCAGGCATCCGCCGTCGAATCTCGGATGCTCTCGTCCACCCCTTCCGGGAAGGGCATGCGGAGAACCACTTCCGACTCTCCGCCAGGCAGGGAGATGCGGCGGAGACCGGCACTCAGCAGCGACTCGGCCTCTTCGACCATCCGCGAGAACGGATAATCGACGTCATTGCTGTCATCGTCGAGGAGAGCGACGCCCGGAACGATGGGGAAGCCGGGTTCCGCAGCCCCGAGCGGCAGAAAGAGGAGGAAGACGCCGAGAATGATAAAGTATACCAGCCCCATAAAGAGACAGAGGAGGAAGGTGGAGCGCGAGACCGAGTACGAGTCCTCCGACTCGGAGAATTCCAGAAACTGTCGCTTCATGGCCTTCTCGAGCTCCCGCTTTTCCCGCACCTCTTCCGAGTCCCACCTGTGGTCGTCCATCGTATCGCGTTTATGCAGCGGTGACCCGTTCCCTTTCTTTTTAAATTGCTCCAAAAGGACATTAACGAATTTCTCACGCAGATGGTGCGCTTTGCCGCCAGAATAAAATAAATTAAAAAGTCGCAGAGCAGATGGATCTTCGCATGGCGTGGTTGGTCCTGGAGGTGCAGGACATGCCGACCAAGGCGGACATTGAGCGGGCCTTCCGGCGAAAGAGCAAGCGGTACCACCCTGACCTGCTGCAGTCGAAAGCGACGGAGGAGACGGACAGGCAGTGGAACCGTCTGAAGGACGCGCGGGAGCGGGCCATCCTCGCCTGCGGGTCCGACACGGAGCAGGAGGCGCGGAGCTCTGTGCAAAAGAGCTTCGAGGAGCTCCAGAAGGAGAAGGAGGAGTTCAACAGCATCGTGTACGTCCCGCTCGACTGGAAGACACTTCATGCCGGTGGTGCGGTTCGTGTCAAGCTCCGGTACGCCGGCAAGTGCCCCGCGTGCCATGGCTCGCAGCTCCGGAACGAGTTCGTCAAGATCCCCGACTGTATCGAGTGCAAGGGCAAGCGCACCGTCACGGCGACGCGCGGGAAGCAGATGGTCTGTACTCTGTGCAATGGTCGCGGGACGGCGATCACGGCGGACAATCGCTGCGAGATCTGCATGGGCTCGGGCAAGACGGAGAAAATCCTGAAGGTGAACGTGGACATCCCGCCGCACTGCAAGGACAACCAGACCCTGGCGACGGTCCGCTTCTACGGCAACCACGTCCTCTTCGTCTCCCAGCTCATCAAAGGCACGCGCCGCGCCACCAAGCGCAAAACGTTCGACGAGGAAGCACCCGTCGTGGAACTGCCGCCCAATATAGAGGAAGGGGAAGAATAATTTGTTGCGGTGGCGCGTTTTTCTCCACCGGCGACGAAAAATACAAAAACCTTTTAAAAAAGAAATCTTTCGGCGCAGAAAATGGGTCTGGATCAAGAAAAAGCCATGTTCGAGGCGATGGTCATGCAGCCGTCGGGCCCGGCCTACGTGATGTACCGGGACGCGCTCGACTGCTTCTGGCAACCGGAGAAGATGGGTCTGTTCGACATGGATCGCATGTCCTACATGGCGCTGCCGCCCGCCCAGAAGCGGCTGATGCGTCTCAACCTCTGGTTCTTTTTGTTCGCGGACCAGATGGTCATCGACCAGATCGAGGACGGCTTGCGGCCGCTTCTCAAGGCGGACGCCTTCCACAGCGGCCTCGGCATGGACGGCGTGCAGTCGTTCCTGCTCTTGCAGAGCCTGATGGAGAACATCCACCGCCAGGCCTATCGGAACATGTGGAGCGGCGTGCTCCCGCCCGAGGACCAGCACATGGACCACTTCGAGACCATGCCTGGCGTGAGGCGCATTCTCGAGCACATGAAGCGCTATGTGAAAGCGGACCTCTCCCTCGCGGAGCGCATCTTTGGGTGGCTGCTGGTCGAAGGCCTCTTCTTCCAGAACACGTTCGCCGCGCTCTTTTGGTTCCAGTCGTCCAAGTTCCCCGCCACCATCGCCGGGAACGAGCTGATTTCGCGCGACGAGAACCTGCACACCAACTTCAGCGCGCTGCTCTACGTCTTCCTCAAGAAGAAACTGTCCTCGGAACGCGTCCGCGAGTTGGTGGAAGAGTTCATGGCCGTCAATGACGAGTACAACGCGGACCTGCTGCCCGAACCACTGATCGGCTTGACGCGCGCGGACCTCGATCAGTACGCGCGTTTCCGCTGCGACAGGCTCCTGGTTCTCATTGGCGAGCAGACCATCTACCGTGTCAAGAACCCGCTGCCACACATGGAGAACTTTGGACTCATGTGCCTGACGAACTTTTTTGACGTGACAGAGACCAACTACACGCACGGCGACGAGTCCCGCACTCCCTCGATCCGCAGCTCTGCCAAGGACGGACTGGCCGGGAGTGCGTCGTCATCGGACTGGGACGCCGAAAGCGCGTTCTTTGGCGATATCAACGATTTGTGATTCCGCCGTTTTTTCGTCCTCCGCGAATAAAAATGTAAACACCCATTGAGCATGAGTTTTCTGTGGGAGACGGCGAAAACCATCGACGGGATTCTGGACGACGTGTTGGCACCGAGCGAGGAGGAGCTCACGCCGGAGGAGCAGATCCAGATGGCGCTGACGGAGGCGAACCACAATGTCATCTTCCTGGACCGACACGTCCGCGCCATCGCCATGCAAATGAAGGATCTGGACCGCCAGGGCCGCGTCCGCGAACTGAACGCCAAGGCGGAGGAGATGATCATGGTGCAGGACAGCCTCGCGGAAATGACGGAAATGCAGAGCATGATGTCCAAGTTCCAGACGCAGTATGTGCTGATGCAGTCGCAAAAGAGCGCGATGCTGGCGTTGGAGCACCTCGCGGACCGCATGATTGACATGAACTCGATCCAGAGCGTCGCCTCCATCCAGCGCGTGGCGATGACGTACGCGACGCAGAAGCGCAAGAATGACCTGCGCATGCGGCTGATGAACCGCACCGTGCGACAGACCACCAAGGCACCGGCCCAATCGGCACGGGTCGCGAAACTCCTCGAAGACGTCAGGAAGGAGAATATGACCACGGCGGTGCTTCAACTGCCCGAACCGCCGTCGTACATTCCGCGCTTGGACGACCAGGACGCCCTGCTTGAGGAGCGTCTGAGCAACCTGAAGAAATAATCCTCTTTTTGTAAATAATAAAAAAAGTATATTCAAATCAACCTCCTTCTCTTCCAGTGTGTCTTAGTCGTCCTCCATGGGACCGTTGCGGATGAAATCCATCAAAATGTCGGGCGACAAGTTGGCAAAGTTCGACTGGTAGCGCTCCACGAACGTCCGGAGAACGTCGGGGCCCGCCGCCGAGCCGACAGCGAGCGAGTGCACCAACTGCGGCTTCAGCGTCTCCATGATCGGCGCGAACGTCTGCTCCGCGACCACGTCGGCAATGTGGTCAAAGGCGCGGCGGTACTCGATGCGCAGCGACTGCTCGAAGGGGCACTTGATCATCTCGATCGCCGAGCAGCCCGCGGGGGTCGCGTTCCACGTGAAGCACGTCCCGTTCTTGGAAATGTAGACGCCCTTGGTCTCGTCGATCTGGTAGCCGCACAGCAGGTCGCTGGGGCTGACCTCGCCGTCCTCGCCGACGTTGCAGTCGTTCACGGCGCACGTCAGGTGGGCCGAGAAGACGAGAGACAGGAAAAGGAACACTAGGTACAGCATGGTAAACAACAATCTCTCTTTTTATTACGGCGCGCCCCTCGGTTTCATTGTAATGTCTGCGAAAATGAGGAGCACAAAGAGGACGCCGAGGGCCACTTGGCCAAAGAACATGCCGTAGCGCATCGCGTCGTCCCTGTCGTAGGAGTAGCGCTTCCAAAAGAGGACGGCGGGGACACATATGCCGTCCGTGACGAGACACGCGAGCCAGAGCACAAGGAGGCGATCCGGGATATACAGCGAGAGGGGAGCCATGACGAGTACGTAAATCAACAATTGCAGCGAGAATCCGGCACGGAACGCGTCCCAGTTCTTCACGCGCGCCATCAGCGGCCTCCACCTCATCTCGTCCTCCCGCGCTCCCGATATTAAAAAGTCTTTTTAATTTTTGGCAGGGAGGAGGGTCTTGGAATTATCCGTTTCGGGAATGAGCGCGGACCAGGGAGAGATTGTGGCCAACGGGGTGTACATGCTGACCCTCGTCTACGCGTCCCAGCCGAGCATGACCTTCCAGATCCGGCAGGAACTCATTGTCGATGCCAGCATTGCCGTCGTTCGTCTCAACATCATGATGCACCCGTCGTACACCATTGCCGACCTCCTGGAACGACCGGACCTGTACTCGCAAGTGGAGAAGATCGTCTTTGGGCTCTGTGACATGAAACCGGACGAGCAAAATACCAAAGCCACCGTTCGCAGGGCCTACCTGACCGCGCCCAACCCTCTGCTCCTGACCTATATCATCCACGGCCAACCACAATAAAAAAAGTTTTTCATGAAGGACGAGGAGTTTCTTGTGCCCGATGTGCGCCGCATCCTCTCTTTTGGCGGCACAGGCGCATTTGCCATCTGCGTGATCTCTGCCGTCTTGCGCGGCTCGTGGAAGATCTCCACGAAGGAACACCACGCGCTCATGCCCTTTGGGGAGCGATTCGTGGCCTACCTGTACGTGATCTGCGTCGTCGGCGTGCAGGTCTGCACCTTCACTTCCACGGAGCTGTGGTCCCCGACGCGCGGTCCCGACGACACGTGGGAAATCATGTGGGGCGTGACGTGCCTCTTTTGCACCTTGTTTGCGGTGAAGTCGATGCTGGCCAAGCAGACGTACCGCCTCGACATCCACCACGCCCTCCTCTTCCATGGATTCTTTTGCTTCCTCTGCGTGCTCTTCCTCGTGATCCACGACGCCATGGACTTTGTCGCCGCGCCCATGGTCCTCTGCGCCGTGTGCTACTGCTTTGTATTAATGTACCCACCGCGCCACTTCCAGGTTGCCGGACACTCTGCCCTGTGCGCCTATGACGAGGCGGAAGCGGCCCTGCTCCAACACGGACTCACCATTCGCAACACTGTCTTGCAGAATGAAGCACTGGACGAACTGCGGCGTCGGAACACTCCATTTTTTTCTGAGCGGCTGAAAAACATGTTTTGCGGGTTTTTTATGAAAGAGGACCCACCGGAAGCCAACCTCGCTGAGCACATTGTGCTACAATAGAAAAAGTCCGTTCCAGACCATTTTTCTGATAAAATAAAAAAAGTTGGGAAAAATGGAAAACGAGGGGATTTTCGAGCTCGGCAAACTCATTTTGGAGGATGTGGGGATCGACCCTTGGCTCGACCCCTTGTTCGACGAGCTTCTCCTCCAACACAAGAAGGAATGGGCGGCGAGCGGCCGTCTGTCCATGAAGGAGCGCCTGGACCAACTCAATGCTCAAGTGCATTCTCTCTCGTGCACGCGGGCGATCCAGGAGCATTTGTGGCAGATTGCGCTGATGGAGAGGGAGCGGAACGAGGACAGACGCTATTCCGAACAGACGCGAAGAAAGATAGAAATGGACAGGTCGGCACCGCACTCGGGGGTCGTTTCCATTTCCGCGACGGGCATGAGGGCGGCGCGCGACCAAATACGAGCCATGCAAATGAAGGTCCTGGGAACGGCAATCGAGGAATTGGTCGACGTGTTGGAAGAGGTCGATGAGTTCCCTGCGGCCGACGAGGTGGACCCTTCCACGAGCGGGGATTCGACCATCTCTGCCGAGCAACTCGCCCCCATTGATGAGGAGGATCCAAAGAATGAGAGAGTCCTGGGATTGTATTTGCAGTATGCGCGCCACGCCATGAGGCTGGTGGATTATTCCGAGGCGGAGGGCCGGACCGCGCAGCGTGTTCGTTTGGTCTTTGTGCTGCGCGGGGCGAACATGGTCGAGGTCACGGAGGAGTCGTACAACACCGATTTCAGCACGTTCGTGGACGTGCACTGTTCCCTGCAAGAAACGGGGGTGACGGACAGCGAGGTCGCGTGGCTCTCCCTGGTTCCGCTTTTCCACGCCAAACAGTGGGGGGATCGCAAGGACCCACCAAAGCTCGTGCAGCAGGTCTTTGCGCCGTACGTCAGACGGGCATTCCAGATCATGAATGCGCCCTACCTCGTGAGCGACAGCACCTACTCCATGGACGTGCTGCAGCGAGGACTGGATGTGGATGCTCGGCGCCCGGATGTGATGGTGGCCAACCTCCTCGACGATGTCGCCGTCTTACCGGGGTACAAGCCCAAGGCGATGCGCTTGGAGCACTCGTTTGCCGTGTCCAAAGACGCCCAGCGATCGCAGGAGCGGAAGGACGCCATCAAGAGATTGTGCGAGCTGATCACGCCCACGCGGATCCGGCGGGACGCCTTTGACGTGCTCATGGGACGAAAGACGATGCGTGAGAACACGGCGGGCGGGCTCATCTGGACCCTGGCCAACCGCACCGCGCTGCTCACCTTCCCGACGGGCGAGGAGCTCGCGCAACTGATTCGCAAGAGGATTGGCGTCATTGCGAATCTCACGACGAGAGCCGTCAAAGGACCGAACAAGCAGGCTTTCCGCGGAGTGGAGGAGAAGCTCACGCGACAGATGGGGAGGGCGCTCCTGGAGTCGGTGCGCGGGCTGGTAAGAACCGCCGCCGGGAAATCCATCGCCTTCATCTGTCCCACGGGCATTCGCGAGTGCGTGTACTGGACAACCGCGCTGCGGTGTTATTTGGCGTGCACGTTCGAGAGCGCGGCGCAGTGCATAGACTGGGGGATTCGGTTGCGCGGACGCGAGATGCCTCCCGAGAATACCATGGACCTGCACCAGTTTCACCAGATCTGTGAGTCCGCCGTCGAGCAGGAAGAGGAAGACGCGACGCACATGCTCTGGCTCAAGCACCGATACCGCGTCTGGTTGGTGCGCAAGTCCAGCCAGGTATTTCTGCTGCAGTGGATTTCCGCCCTCCTCGAGGAGTCCTTCCCCATGGACGAGCGGCAGAGACTGACGCTGGAGATTAATGAAATCCACCCAGTGACAATCAAGCGGCTCACAAGCATGCGGTGGAAGCGACGCATGTCGTGGTGTGCCGACCATCATCAGCGCAAGAGAGCGAGTCCCGCGGCCGATTCGCCCGAAATGGAACAGAACAAGCGACAAAGAGACGAGGACAATTGAAATCTAGACGTTATTTTTTCATAATAGGCCTTAATAAAAGGATTTTCTCAACGAGGTTCGGTCTTTCATGGAACTGAGCACTGGTTCGGACGTCTACGTGCGCCCGCCGCCCATTGCGGACACTGAGAAAAAAACTGCTCCGCCTCCCCTCCCCAAGAGCAAGCCGGTGGAAACCAAGCCTCCGAAGCCAGCTCCGGCAAAGAAGGCAGAGAGCAAGAAGGCGGGAGACGCCAAAGTCCAAGCCAACGGTGGAGTCGATGTGGAGACGCTGCGCTTCCCGCGCGTCAAGTTGGCCGGTTCCCGCGTCAAGAATGACCAATTCAACTTCGCGTCCGCCCCAAAGGAGAAGAAGCTGACCTTTGAGGAGATTGAGGCGGGGATGTCGGACCTGCGCATTGGTCTCATGCGGGAGGTGGTTCGTGGTTCCGCCGAGATCCACACTGGCGCACACACTTCTAAGTTCATCCACCCCGAGGCCTTCATGGAGCTGTACCACGAAGTGTACACGGAGGCGCTCGACGTCTTCCACGAGGGAGGGACGCATGCCACGCAGGAGGCGATGGAGGGTGTGCTGCGCGAAATGTACGCCATGGAGTTGCTGGCGGCATTCAGCCACGGCGGAGGCGCTGCCGTGGACCGGTACATTCGGAAAAAGTACGAGACGGCACTCCACTCTGCCGGCGTTGCGCTGGCCGACGGCTGGATTGAGAACGTCAAGAAAGACACGGCGGAGCGTATCGCGCAGGAGACGAAGGAGGTGGAGCTCGACATGTTCGGCAGGCCGGTCAAGCGGCGTGCGCGCGACGCCAACATCGGGGCCAAGCGCCGCGAAAGGGATGACGTGGAAGAGGAGGGAAAGTACCCCAAGAGACAGCTCCGGTCGCTGATCGAGACCATCATTGCTCAGGGCAGGTCCCTGCAGGAGCAGGTGGAGGAAATCCATCTGCGCGCCATCAAGGAGACTGCCGGGTACGATGCCGACGACGACGTCCAAGTCCTCTGGAACGACGATGCGCACGAGGAGTCCTCGCCGGACATGCACGTCGGTCAAGGGATTGGTCAGAAGAGGAGCGCGGGGGAGTCGGACCGGTACGCGAGCCCGATTGCGCGTGTCTTGCAATATGCCGAAGATGAGGAAGATGAGGAGGAGAACGAAGTCCGCGCCGCCCTCTTGAGAGAGCGCGACGAGAGACGTCGGATTCTCGAGCAGTCGTGGCAGGAGGAAGAGGAGGAAGAGGCCGCCGCGTTCGCACAGCGCGATGCAGAGTCGAGGGCGGGCAGCCTCTCCTTCTCGCAGTTGGTGCAGGACGCGGCCAATCTGCCCAGTGCCATTGCCCGTCTCCTCCCCGGATCGGGTCCCGGTGTCGTGCACGCCGCAGAAAAGCAGGTGAAAGGGTCCGGATTCCTCTGGAAGCTGGCCGCGGCGCCGGCGCGTCTGCTGAAGCACATCTTCATGCCCGGGAACGCCCCCATCACGTACAAGGGCAAGACGTACGTCATCAACAAGACGTACATGAAGGACGGCAAGGAGACCGAGTACACACCGGAGGAGATGCAGAAGTTGAGGCAGGGGTTCAAGGAGCTTCAGGACGGGCGGTCCGCGAAGGAGATTGAGGCTGCTGCGCTGAACCGGGTGGACGGCGCGCTGCGGGACGCGACAGAGGAGGAGGCGGTGGCGGCGTACCTCGCGTGGTACTCGACGATCCTGTTCCGAGTGTCCGCGACGGCGACGATAACCACGGCGACGGCGGACTTTATCTCGCCCAACTCGGCCAAGGTCGCCATGCAGAACGCGCTGAAGCTCTCGGACGTGGCCGTGTCGCAGCATCAAAAGTCCATCGACACGGTGATGGACATGGCCAATAAGAACGGCGTCAACTACTTTAGCATCAACCCCACCCAGCGCGCAGGCTTCATCAGCGACATCAATGTGCAGCGCGCGAAGGAAGGGTTCCAGGCGGTGGCCGAGAAGCTCACCGAGATCCGCGACAAGGTTAGCGTCGACCTCGCGTTCCAGGAGGGACAGTATGCCAACCTGCTCGCCTCGGGGAAGATGGAGAACATCGTACAGGCCGAGAACCTGCAGTTAGGGATCATCTCAGCGTACCAAAAGTTCCTGGACGTCTCGAGCCGCGGGATGGAGGACCTCTCGCCGGAGGAGTTGACGCGCGGACTCACTGCTGTCGGCGAGCACATGAAGACTCCGATCGACGCTGCGGCGTTCACGAGTCTCCAAGAATCCATGAGGAATACCATGGATTCCCTGCAAGAACTGCGGGGGAATGTACAGGCGGCGGCGCCCTTCACGACCGACTCCCCCACGATCCAGGCCCTGGCGAACCACGTCGGGAACATGTTCGGAGAGACGGCGGGGACCATCATGAAGATGCAGGTCATGGAGTGGCGCTCGGTGGAGGAGACGATCCGCCTCACGACCGAGAGCATTCTGCGGGGCGGTTGGGGTGCGCTGGCCGTCGTTGGCGTGGCCATCGCCAACTCATGGCAGCTCGTCTTCCGTCTCATGCCTCTCGGTCTCGCGGTGCTTCACGCATGGCAAGGCGACATTGGGTCGGCCATGATGCTCGCCGTCCCGTCCTTGGGCGGATTCGTGGACTCGCTGCGCAAAATCATTGCCGGAACCAACCTCCGGTTCCTGGTGTTCATCTTTGACGTCGGAGTCCAAGCGTCCTGGTCCTTCCTCGCCGCCGGGAGCATTCTGAGCGTCTTTTATCTGCTGCAAGCGACGCTGGGGAGTGCGGTGCTCGCGCTGGGTGGACTCGGCGCGTTCACCTTCACCTCGCTCTCCGTCATCGCCTTCATGACGTGGTACTTCACGCGGATCCGACCGTGGAAGGTGTTGACAGCCACCGCGATGTACTTCCTCAGGAATCCGCGAGAGGTCTTTTATGTGGGGCTCGCGCTCAACATGGCCATGTACGTTCTCACGTTCATGCTCGACCGGTACGTCAACCTCACCGCGATTCAGCAACTCGCACCGAGCTGGATTGCGGACTCGAACTTTGCCATCGGCGAGCAGATGATGAACGCCGACCGCGGGATGGCGCAGATGCAGCTGCGCGAATTCATCGAGAAGCCGTCCAACAACTTCATCAACGTCGTGCTGCGACAGGGCTTCAACGTGCAGGGCGTGGTGACGGAGGCGCTGAGACGCACCGCGCCATATGTCTGGTACTTTCTGATTACCATCCTGAATTTCGTGATGAGTCTCGACATTCCGAATCCGAGTCCTTTTGCCTGAAAATAAACGTTTTTGGAAAAATTGCTTTTTCATTGGGAAAACAAGAGAGACTAGACAATATGCGGATCCGGAACTACCGAGTCGGTCGCGAGAGCGGTGGTGGCATTGGAATTGACGATCTCGGCGTTGGCAACGCAGAAGTTGAACGGGAAGAAGGTCACGTACCAAAAGGTCGCGCACCAGGGCGAGCGCGAGTAGGCGACTTGCAGGCGCCGGCCGACGGTGTACGCGAGCACGGCGCAGAGGTAGGCGGTCGAGACACAGAGCGCTACCATCATGTTGATCTGGGTGTCCTGCGTGAAGAAGATGGTAATTCCCATAGCCGTCGACACCGCCGTCACAAAGCCAAAGGGGATGGCGACGGCGGCAGTGCACCGGGGGCGGCACCAGGTCGTCGCGACCGCCGCGCTGGCTGTGCTGTTTGCCAGTCGCGCCTTTGAGCGGCGGAACGGCGCCGGGGACCCCTCATGGGAGTAGGTCGGCACGTACACAATGTCGTCGGGGGACGCCGTGCTCGGAGGAGGCGAGGGCGGAGGTGCGGAGGAGGGTCCGGGGTTCGATTTCGCTTGCGGGAAGACGCCGACACCGGCCATATGGGCATAGGACGTTGGACTGACACTCGCGGCACTGCTCCTGCCCAAGTCGGCAGGAGGAGTGTGCTCCACGAGTTCGATCACATTCTCCTCGTCCCTTGCGGGTGCTGGCGTCTCGCTGTTTGTGAACCGGCCAAAGATCTTCATTCTCGGATCGACACCCTTGTTTCTGAATGAAAGACTGTCTTTTTGAGGGACTTTTTGTTTTTGACAAGATTCTGGTCTGGAACGGACAACTTTTTTTATTCCTCTTTTTCTTTTTCATCAGTGCCATTGACTCCCGTTGTTGCGGCGTGAACCGTTGGATTAGCCGTCTTTCGCTTTGCTAGGAACGGCTGAAGTGCCTCTTCAGTCTTCACCACCTCTGCAAACGCTACGGAAAGTCCCAGACCTACTTCGACCACCAAAAGCGCAAGGAAGGGGATGGCAATTTCTGCAAGACTTGTGCAAAAGACCACTGTTTCGGCATCGATTCCAGGCGGATTGGCGTCAAGTAGTCCGACATGCAAGTAAAACAAGGACATCCCAACAAGGATATTCATCCAAATCATATTCACAATGGAAAGGGCACAACAACAGCCGCATTTCAGCAATGTCGAGCGCTGACTCTTCAGAGGGTATTTGCTCAGAGCGCCAATGAACATACAGAGAAAAACTTGCATGGAAAGGGAGGACAGAAGCTCCAACACCCTTTTCTCGTGCTGTCCAAAGTGCAAGAAGGAGTAGAGTGCGATGAACACCAACAGGAACGTGACCTTAAGGATCCTGATGACTCGAGAGATTGTCTTTTCGCGAGGTCTCGGCAGGTCATCCGCCGTGTCTGTCACTGGCTCGACCATTTTCAAGGACTATACCTCCCTCCGATTCCAACTTATTTTTTATAAAAGCACCACGTCCATGAATTTTTGCGTGGATTGGAAAAGATTTTATTCTTGGTTTTCCTTTTCGTCGTTGTCGGGGTTGGCATCCATCTCCGCATCTCCATCATGGTCTGGTGGCGGTACCGCATGAACATCGACCGCATGCAGCAGATGAAATTTGAAAAGCTCCATACTCGTCGTTTCTGCTCAATTTTTATTAAATTGGAATCTCGTCCAAAAGTAAATCAAACGTCTCCTCCCTCTTCCGCTTCTCACCCTTTTTGCAATTTACGCGCGCCCGCTTGAACTTGCATCGGTCGTCGAGCATGTACACTGACATGAGAACGGGGCGCGCCTTGCGTAGAAAACCGCACTCCTTGATCAAAAACTCGTCCGTGTACCCCCCTTGCAGCAAGATCCTGCGAATGATCACCGCCCCTCTGCCCATAACCAAACACGGAGAGTCCCATGTGAAAGCACAGGGAGTCAACTTCTTGGAAAGATACACATGTCCCGTAGTCAGGGGATAGAAGCGAACACTCTCCGGCCCGCCCTTGAGGTTGAACAGGACGTACTCGCCAATGGAGGTACGAATGCGGATGGCGTTCTTGTACTCAATGTTGCCAACGCCGAAATTTTCAACCACTTCGACCTGCAGGATCGAGATTTCCAACTCTGAATCCTTGTCCACCCGCAAGGGCGCGTGCACCTTCATGTATGCAGCCATGGTACTTTGAAATTACACCTCTCTTTTTCACTGACTATTTTTCCAAGGATTTTTTTCCAAAAATGTTCAATTTTTTATTCCAAATTCACCGAGTCTTTGATTTCCCGAAACCACTGGACTTGCCGCCAGACCCGCCGCTGCCGGAAGACCAACTCGAACCACCGCCAGAATCACCCGACCAACTCGACGTCGATCCAGTGGACCCTTCGTCTGACGACCCCCGGGTCTTGGATTTCCCAAATCCACCCGATAAAGTCATGTTCCGAGGTGTCGGAGCCGACGCAGCAGCCGCACTGCTAGAACTGCTGCTACTATTGGCGTTGTTGATGATCGTGGTCGTTGTGGTCGTGGTCGTCTCCGGTCTCCGGTGGAATGGGAACGGAATCCAAAGACACGTCGTACAGAAATCCAAGTCCGAGTGAGTGCTACAGTAGTAATACTGCCTGCTTCTGCGAGGAACGCGGTAGCAATAGGCCGGCTCGTAGTAGTCGGCAACATACGGCACGGCGGGCGGGGGTCGAATGGGATGTGGGACAGTGGCACTACGATCCATTGCTACAATCATTGCTACAATCATAGCAAAGAAAAGAACACCGAAGAAGAGTAGCAAGATAGCCAACATAGCACCCGGACTATCATCTTCAGTGGACTTTTTGTGGACTGTCGTCGTCTCGATCGTTGTCCTTGTTTGTTCGCTGGAGCCCGGTGCCGAGTGACAGATTCCATTCAGGCAGTGCTCGGAAAGTTTGTGGACCACATTCCCGGGAGGGACGGGTGTCGTCGCCACACCAACAATCTCATACTCTAACTGACACGTCCCCGTCGCCCAGTAATTGTCATCGGGACCGGCCCACCCTTCACATCCAACCTCAAACTTGCCCAACTTGAGTCCGTCGGGGAGCTCCATCTGGCACTTGAATATCACATTGTCGCCCTTGCCGCCTGCCACTTCGCACATGGCGGTGCGCGCGAGGTCCGGATTGCCGCGCTTGCAGACCATTTGCGGCACGGCCTCGCCACGATGGCGCGCGGTTCTCTCGCCATTGATGAATAGAATCGGAGGCATGTTTTCCTTCAAGACGCGGTGCGGCGTCTCGAAACATGCCACCAGACTGAAGAAAACGAGTGCTGCGAACAACCACATACGCTGTTTCACGAGGAGAACTATATTTACTCAATTTGTCGTGATGTCAGAGCCGAGATTCCATTTTGCCAAAACTTAAAACTTTTATTATCAACGGAAAATACACGGCAGTCCAAACGCGGCCGAGGGTCCGTATGGGAAGCAGTACTCATTGTATTGGTCGATCGGGCCATCGTCGCAGTTCCCACTTTGGCACGTCGAGTCGGGGTAGCAGACGGAACCAGAGTTGCAGGGAGTTCCATTCGGCTTCGGATTAAAGAGGCATCCGAGCGACGGGTTGCACGCCGTCGGATTGTCGCACTGGCCGATTGCCGGGCACGTCACGGGAGGACCGGGGATGCAGGAGCCGGCGCCATCACACAAATCGGGGCCGGAGCACGCATCCCCGTCTGTACACGTCTTGTTGCTGACAGAGAACGGGTTGCTACATAATCCCGTCATTGGATTGCACGCCCCGACTTCGTAGCATTGTCCGAGGGATGTGCACGACACCTCGCTCAGCGGGAGGCACATCCCCGACGCGCACGCCTCCGTCGGAAGACATAGATTGCCTGTCGAGCACACCGTCCCGTCGGGAGCAAAGACCAAATCACAGGCGAGGGTGAGCGGATTGCACTGCGCCGAAATGAGGCAGGTGCTGTTCGGCGGACATTGCATCGTGACGTTGGCGGTGCAGACGCCGGCGACACAGGAGGAGGTGTTGACACACGGGTTGTTGAGGAAACACGAGGTGTGGTCGGGAGCAATGGGGAAGATGCAGGTCGAGAGCAGCTCGTCGCAGTACCCCGGGAGACGACACTGGTTGAGCGTGTTGCAGGTGCGGTTCTGCACGGTGATGCACGTCCCGTTCCCGTCACAGACGTCGCTGATGGTACAGAACAATCCATCGTCGCAGGGCGTACCCAGTATCGACGGAGCGAACGTGCACTCTCCCGTTGAGTTCTGGCACACGCCCAAGTTGAAACACTGCCCGGGAGGCGTCGGACAAACGAGCGGAGCACCCGGAATACAGACACCAGCTTGGCACTGGTCCGCAATCGTGCAATTGTTATTGTCCGAACAAACAACGCCGTCGGGACGCGGTTCCGCAGAAAACGTCCCCGTGATGGGATCGCAGACGGGCGTGTTGTAGCACTGACCCAGATCCGGTGGTGTCAGGGGAGTGCCGACACAAACCTGACTTTGACAGGTCTCACCTGTCGTACAAAGGTCATTGTCATTGCACACCGTGCCGTCCGCTTTGCCACGACAGGGGTCGAACATGATGCGCTTGCGATAGTTTCCGTCGCCCGCTCCCAGCGCCACGGCACCGCCACAACGGCCTCCAACAACGAGTTGGGAGCCAGTACCTCCCAGCGAAAAGCAAAGACGTGTCTGCAAGCCAGGAGAGTCAATATCGCAAGGCTGCAGGTTGACCACCGACTCGGTAACGCCGGTGCCTTGACTGATTGACTTGTACCAGAAGGCGCCATTGTCTGGAGTCGGTGTGGCGGTATTGAGGGTTTGGTAGAAAGACCAATCGACCTGCGCCAACACGTCATAGACACCCGTGTTCACTTGGTAGCACAGAAGAACCCAGTTGGGGCTGGTGCAATTGGCAAAGAGATTTCCCAGAGTCACGCCGGAATTTTCCGCGTACGACCAGTCTCGACACGTGCTCCACCCCGCGGTTGATGTGTTGGCGAGCGCCACGCCAATCCCCGTGAATGTCGCCGGCACACCGCCCAGGACGGGGAGTGCCAGCAGGAAAAGGAGCAGGAGGAACAACAGTCGCATGGAAATAAAAAGGGAAAGGCGGAGGTGGCTTTAAAAAGGTACAATATTGATGTAAAAACTCTTCCTGTACTAAAGTTGCGGCATACGGCGCTGAATCTCCCGCTTCAGCAGCGCGTACACGAGGTACAGAATCGACAGGGAGATGGTGCCGCCGACGATAAACTCCAGAATGTGGAACTTGTTCCATTCTCCGTCGTGGTTGTCGATGGCGGCGGTGATGCTGCCGGCCGTGCTCCCGAGGAACGTCACGAGCATGGTCCCCGGGATCATTCCGACAAACGTCGTCCACATGTACGTCATGATGTTCAGGGACGAGAGCGCGAGGGTGTAGTTCAGGATATTGTACGGGATCATGGGCGCGACGCGCAGCAGCAGGCTGTACTTCCACCCTTGCTCCTTCAGAATCTCGTCGACCTCGTTGGCGTAAGGAATCGAGAAGAGCGACGAACCACAGTACCCAAAGACGTAGCGCGCGAGCAGGAATCCGCCCATGGCGCCGCTGAACTTCCCCGTCAGCGCCACCAGGAAACCGAGCCACGGCCCCCAGATTGCTCCCGCGAGGAGAGTGAAGACCATCCCGGGGATCATGGCAGAAACAAAGAGGGCATCGATGGCCGCAAACGCCGCCATACCAATCCAACCAGAATCCTTGGCCCACGTCGCCAAGGTCACCGTCCAGCGCACACTCGGCACATGGAAGAAGACGAACATGGCGAGCAGCGCACAGATGACAATGGCAACGAGCATGATGCGGATCAACTGATTCAGGCGCGACACGTACAATTGACGTCGTGTGTCTTCTGCGTCCCGCGTCGAATAGGAATCGGGCAGCATTCTCCTCCGTTTTCGATATTTATTTATTTTCCCAAAGTCTCCCTTTCTGAAAGCGCATTGTCTTGGTAGAATGAATTTTCCAATTTATTCCTCCTTCTCTTCATAGTCGCTATCGCAGAACCCAGGCACATACCCGTTATCCCGTTTGATATAGCACTTGATTATCATGTGCTTCGATAGAAATGGTGTGAACTTGAATCGGAGCGCATCCGCGTCGCCAATCAATGCCTCAACCTTCTTCTTCATTGTATCCCGATACCACAGCTTGTACTCCCTTACCTTCTCAGTGTCGCTCATAAAGACCGGGTATGATGCTGTCGCCTGGCACAACAAGAAACCTTCACGTTTTGATTCTTTCTTGATGGTGGAAGGTTTAAATTGCTTCACCCCGGCCTCCAGTTTCAAGAGGATCTCTTGTTCCAAATTGCTGTGGTTCTTCGCTTCACTCTTGGCTTTAAAACGCTTTGTCTGCTCAACTACGTCTGCAAATTTGCGCTTGAGATCGACATGCGACCCCTCCTTGTCCATTTTTTATTTTTCCAAAAAGTCTCTTTGGTAAAATGAATTTTGCCAATTTATTCTTTTGGTTCTTCGTAGTCGCTGTCACCGAAAACAGGCGTATACCCGTTATCCTGTTTGACATAGCACCTGATTATCATGCTCTTCATAAATGGCATGAAATGGAATCGAAGTGCATTCGCATCGCCAACCATTGCCTCGATCTGCGTCTTCATCTTGTCTCGATACCACATGGAGTAGTGCCTTACATTATCGATGTCGCTCATTGGAACATGGTGTGAATCAAGTGTCCTGAACAACAAGAAACCTGCTGGTGACGACCTTCCGTCCGTATCATTAGGATCAAATTCCTTCACCTCAATTTCAAGTCGCCTGAGAATACTACGTTCCAATTCGCTGTGGTCGACCGTTTTAGACATGGTTTTTGGACGCTTTGCCTGATTGACCACGTCTGCGAATTTGCGCTTGAGATCAACACGCGACCCCTCCTTGTCCATTTTTTATTTTTCCATTTTGCCAAAAAGGACGAAAATCACGAACGGACAGAAACTTCAGGATACAGCGCCTCGTCCACCTCTTGGACATTGGAAAGCTTCGACTTACCACGCCCCTTCTTCTTGCCCTTGCCCTTCGAGGACTTGGTCGGTTTAATCTCCTCCGGCGGCGACAGCTGCACCGGAACCGGCTCCTTTGACGCAAACGGATCCTCGATCGCGAGCCTCAATTCGGAGCCGGTGATGAGCGCAATAGCAGCCGAAGTTGCGCGCCTGCCTCGTTCCGTGAGATACCTCTCGACGTGTTCCTTGTAGTGGTTTAGATAGACCGGGTGCTGGTACGAGAACGCCGGCCACTGATCGCGGGAGGCGTATTCGTGCAGGGACGGAATAAAGACGTTGCGGTCGATCAGATCCACAGGGAGCTTGATGTGTTCCGCCCCCACGAGCTGCGCCATGGACCAGTGCAGGAGACTCCGGTCATACCCCGGGTCGAACATCTCGTGCGACCGAGCCGCTCCGACCGTGTTGTCAATCACGCGCCCGCACGGGAGGAAGCGCGCAGCGAACCCCCAGTCAATGAGGTAGAACGTCTTCTTCCCGAGCTCGTCCTCCGTGTACATGACGTTCTTGGCGTAGCAGTCCATGTGCACAATGCCCATCCCATTGATGTAATCAATGAGCGGAACCACGTCCTTGTGCCAGATGAGCGACATGGCTTCCGAACAGGCGAGCGGCGGAAGGAGCATCATCTCGTGGATGAGATCGTCGAGCGAGCCTTTCATGGGCTGCATGACCATGATTCCGTACGAGAAAAAGTCGTACTTGCGCCTCGTCCGCCTTGTCCTCCCCTTCCGCTTCCGCCACTGCCCCTTGGTGTATATGGTGTGCACCCACCACGAAAAGACGCGCGGCGCGACACCCAGCTCCCCCATCTGCGTCTGTATGTCCACCTCCCGCTTGAACCCCCTCATGTTGAAGTACGTCTCGATGCGGACCCGCTTGATCACCACGGGGGTGCCAGACTCCTTGCAGGTGGCCGAGAAGACCTGCCCGTAGGTGCCGCGACCAATACACTTGGCATCGACAAAGAAGCCCCGTCCCTCGTCGCCCAAGACGAAATCTTCCTCCTCTGTCTGCACCCCCTCCATCTTTTTCCAATTTTCCAACGATTTAAAAAAATATCTGGAACACGAAAATGGAGGGGGCGAAAAACCAAAAGCGGAGGCGTGTGTCAAAGTCCGTTCCAACGCCTCCGCTGGAGGAGACACCCTCGCCTGAGAAGTCTGAGCCCGAGGAAGAGGAGGAGGAAGAGATCCAAGAGGAAGAGGAGGAAAAAAAGGAGGAGGCAAAAAAGCCAAAGAAAAGATACAGGAAACGGCGTTTTTCCAAGGCGCCGAGGAGGGCGGTGCACGAAAAGCGCGCGCAGGAGAAACTCAAGGCGGTGGAGGCGGAGCGGAATGACAGGCTGCCTGCGCTCGCCGAGGGGGAGGATCGACCCCTGGCCATTTGTGTGAATGACATCTGTTGCGGCGTCACGGTCGGTCTCTTGGACGCCGGGTACGAGGTCGCGGCGGTCATCCCCAAGAACGCCGAGAAGCTGGTGCCGCTGGTGAACCCGCGCGGCAAGCTAATGTACGACGTGCTCTCGCTGGACGGCCTCATGAATGGCGAGTTCAGGGAGCGGAGCCTGATGCTGATGACATACACGGTGACGCTCAACACGACCATGCTGACCATGTACAAGACGGAGTTGGTGGAGATCTCGGCGTTCGTGGCGGTGGCGTCCGTCTTCCGCTCGCGCTACATTTGCTTCATCTGCGCCAAGCGCATGCTCTCGGCCGACGGCGGGCGGATCATGTTGGACATCTTCTCGGTGATGAAGCACAGCGGGTACGCCATCTCCATGCAGGCGTACGACCTCCCGCGCTACGGCGTGCCCACCGATACAACGCGCGTCATGATCACGGGCAAGCTGTGCATCCCGGGAGAGACGACACGCCTCCACCACGACGGCTGGCTCGCGCCCTGTCCTCCGACGACATACCCCCAGGTCGCCACCGTGCGCAGCGCGCTGTACGACGCGGACAGGGTCGCCTACCACGACACGGCGAGCGAGAACGTGGACCATTTGCCGTTCACGGAAAACCAGAAGGAGCTGGTGGAGATGGTCCCCATGGGCAAGACATCGGAGGTGCTGCCGACGCCCCTGGTGCAGAGCATCACGGGCCTGGAGATCAGTCGAGGGTCGCTGCGGCATATGATGCGCCGCCTCCACACGGACGAGCCGGCGCCCTCCCTCCTCCGCGACCCATGCAGTTTCTCGCGCTCGCTGGCGCACTTTGAGAAGGACCGGCCCGTGTCCGTGCCCGAGGTGCAGAAGCTCATGACGTTCAAGGCCATGGACCTGCTCAACGTGTACGACATCTCCGAGTGCTACTCTGTCATGATCGGCATGGTCCCGCCGCACTTTATCACCGTGTTCTTTGCGCACCTGCTGCAGGAGCACAAGAAACAGCGGTGCGCGGAGCGTCTCTTCCCGGAGCCGGAGGAGGACAACGACGTGAGTCTGGAACCCGATCTGACACGCCTGTCGGTCATCCAGTGCGAGGAGGACGCCGCCATGTCCAAGACGTGCTCCTCGGTGGTGGACGGCAGTCTCTCTAGTTGGAGGGAGAATCGGCTGCGGGTCCTCTGCTATAACGGCGCACTGCCCAAGACGGCGAGAGGCATTCCGAGACGCCGACCCGCCGTAGTCAAGCCCCGAGTCAGGAAGGGACCCGAGCCGGTCAGGGCCATGGCCCCGCCCAAGAAACCGCCCGCGGCGCCCAAACCGCGCGTTCGCGCCGCAACGGCTGCAGTGCTCCCGCGTCCGGTCGCCTCACCCGAGAGACCGAGACACCACCCCTCGGCCCAGGTCGCGGGCAAGAGGAAGGCGGAGGCTGTGCACTCGATCAAAAAGAAGCATGGATACAGCGAGAGTGAGGAGGAGGAAGAGAGTGAGTAAAGTGATTTCCCAATTACATTCATTTCCCTTATTTTTGGTCATTTAAAGAAGATTGTTAATCAGTAACATTTTCCTTATTTTCGAAAATAAGAAGATTTGTGAGATAGAATTTCTATCCGGGTGAAAATAAGGAAAATGTTATTGTTCAGCAATTTCAACTATGATCCTAGAATTTTTTAGCCTGAAAACATGGGAATTGTCCGGAGTTTCGCAATTGCTGAATTTCACTGATTTTCGGGGTTTTCTTTGATTTTCCTTTAATTCTATTTTTGGCGTTTTTCACTGAACGCCAACTTTTTTTCATTTAAAGGAAAT
>Ga0164241_10000521_pt1 | contig 68377 bp, 60 predicted proteins | sample OricomyardsoilBY_FD_108780 | JGI IMG/M metagenome (GOLD analysis project Ga0164241, IMG submission 108780) | Backyard soil microbial communities from Emeryville, California, USA - Original compost - Back yard soil (BY) | ecosystem: Environmental > Terrestrial > Soil > Unclassified | place: USA...
CCTCGGCGCCAACGGCCAGGGCAAGTCGACGCTGGTGAAGACCGTCGCCCATTCGCTGCCGGCGCTGGGCGGCACCGTGACCGAAGGCAAGGGGCTGGTGATCGGCTACTTCGCGCAGCAGGAACTCGACGTGCTGCAGCTCGACGACGGCCCGCTGATGCACATGGTGCGGCTGGCGCGAGACCTGGGGCCGGCGGCGCGCGAACAGGAACTGCGCGACTTCCTCGGCCGCTTCCGCTTCACCGGCGCGATGGTGACGCAGGCCGTGGGTTCGCTGTCGGGCGGCGAAAAGGCGCGCCTCGTGCTGGCGATGCTGGTGTGGCAGCGCCCGAACCTGCTGCTGCTGGACGAGCCGACCAACCACCTCGACCTGACGACGCGCGAAGCGCTGTCGATCGCGCTCAACGAATTCGACGGCACGGTGATGCTGGTCAGCCACGACCGCGCGCTGCTGCGCGAGGTCTGCGACGAGTTCTGGCTCGTCACGCGCGGCGGCGTGCAGCCGTTCGACGGCGACCTGGACGACTACCAGAAATGGCTGCTCGACGTTTCACGCGCCACCGCGCGCGGCCTCGAGCCACCGCCGGCGCCGAAGTCGGCCGCAGCGAGCGCCGCTGCAGCTTCACCCGCACCGGCAGCCACGCCGGTGCAGACGATGCACTCGCCATCGAACAAGCGCGACGACCGCAAGCAGGCCGCGCAGACCCGCAGCCAGATCGCCAACCGCACACGCCCGATGCGCCAGGAGGTGCAGCAGATCGACGCCCGCATCGTCAAGCTGGCCGAAGAGCGCGGCGAGATCGAAGCGCTGCTGGCGGCCGGCAAACGCCCGGGCGCCGAGATCGCCGAGGCAGGCCGGCGCCTGAACCACATCGCAGCCGAAGTGGCGATGCTCGAAGAGCGCTGGCTCGCGCTCAGCGCCGAGATCGACGCCATCAACGCAGCCGGCTGAAGCGCATCTTCCAGTTCACTTCCCAACTGCGGCCGGCGTCGGTCGAAAACGCCTGCTCCCACTGCGGGTTCGCGGTGGTGGTGTCGATCCAGAGAAAGCGCACGCGGATCGGCCGGCCTTCGAAGCTGTCGTCGGCGAAGAAGCTGCCGACGCCGGCGTCGAAAGCACCGCGCACAGGCACTTCGATGCGCGCCGGCTCGCGCCCGTCAAGCCACCAGATCGCCCACTGGCGTGCTGTTTCGTCCCAGGCCCGCAACGACGCCGCGCGGTAGCTGCCCGAGGGCAGTTCGATGACGTTGTCGTCGACGTTGCCCTGGCCGCCGAGAAGCGGCCACGCGCGCGCGCTGCCGCCGAAATGCTCCCATTCATCGCTGCCGGCGAGGCGCCGCTTCACGCGTTGATGTTGCACCGTCCACTCGCCGTGGATGAAGTCGAAATCGTGGTTCATGCGCAAGCCCGTCATCGGATTCAAGGTGCGTTGATGCTGAGCGCCTAATGCTGCCACGGCCTGTCAGCTATTTCTGGCAGACTGCAAAAATGCGTGCGAGCCGCCTGTTGACCGTGCTGATGCTGCTGCAGCAACGCGGCCGCGTCAGTGCGCAGGTGCTGGCCGCCGCCACGCAGAGCTCGGTGCGCACGATCTACCGCGACATCGACCACCTCAGCGCCGCCGGCGTGCCGGTATGGGCCGAACAAGGGCGCCATGGCGGCTTTCGCCTGCGCGACGGCTGGCGCACCGAGCTCACCGGCCTGACGGCGAGCGAAGCACGTTCGGTGTTCATGGCCGGCCTGCCCGGCCCGGCGGCCGAACTCGGGCTCGGCCAGGCGATGGCGGCCGCGCAGCTCAAGCTGCTGGCCGCGCTGCCGGCCGCTGCGCAGGCCGATGCAACGCGCGTCGGCGCCCGTTTTCACCTCGATCCGGTGGACTGGTTTCGCGACGCTGTGCCGCCGCGGCATCTGCAGGCGGTGGCGCAGGCGGTCTGGGACACGCAGCGCCTGAAGCTGCGCTACGAAAGCTGGCAAGGCGTGAGCGAACGGGTTCTGGAGCCGCTGGGCCTGGTGCTGAAGGCCGGCACCTGGTATCTGGCGGCGCGGCGCGCGGGCCAGCTCGACGTGCGCGCCTACCGCGTGGCGGCCATCGAATCGCTGCAGGTGTTGCAGCAGCGCTTCGCGCCGCCGCCGGCCTTCGATCTGGCGTCGTGGTGGCGCGCCAGCACCGCCCGCTTCGAGGCCGGCGTCTACACGACGAACGCCCGGCTGCGCGTGGACGAAGAGGGCTTCGCGCGGCTGTGCGCCTTCGGCCCGCGCGTGGCTGCCGCCGCCTTCAGCAGCGCCGCACCATGTGGCGAGGCAGCGCACGAAGGCTGGGTCGACGTCGAGGTGCCGATCGAGTCGGTGGCCCATGCGGTGCGCGAGCTGCTGGGCCTGGCCGAACACGCCGAGGTGCTGGCGCCGCACGCGCTGCGCCATGGCCTGCGCGACGCGGCGGGCGCGATGCTGGCGCGTTACGTCGACTGAACGCCGATTGAGCCCGGCTGACACCGCTTGAAGCCGAAGGCCTTCATTTCAATCGCACACAATTTAATTGCGCGCTACAATGTGACGCATGGCGCGCCAACCCCGAAGCGACCGCAGCGAATGGCTGAAACTGGATCACCAGTTGTGCTTTGCCCTGTATTCGGCGTCGTTGGCGATGACCAAGCGCTACAAGCCACTGCTCGAACCCTTGGGCCTGACCTACCCGCAGTACTTGGCGATGCTGGTGCTGTGGGAGGGCGACGGCCTGACCGTGTCACAGCTCGGTGAGCGTCTGGCGCTCGACTCCGGCACGCTGACCCCGCTGCTCAAGCGGCTCGAAGGCGCGGGCCTCGTGCAGCGCCTGCGCGACGCCGCCGACGAACGCCGTGTGCTGCTGCAGCTCACCGCCCGCGGGCGCCGGCTGAGACAGCGCGCCGGCAGCGTGCCCGAAGGTGTTGTCGGCGCCAGCGGCTGCGAACTCGGCGAACTGGCGATGCTGGTCGCGCGGTTGACGACGCTGCGCACGAACATCAGAAATTCCACCCCCGGCGCGGCCTGAGCGTCGCGCCCCAACCGCCGAAAAGGAAGCACGATGGCCATCGACAAAGCCCTCTACACCGCCCACGCCACCTCCACCGGCGGCCGCACCGGCAGCACCGAATCGTCCGACGGCCGCGTGAAGCTGCAGTTGTCGACGCCAAAGGAGCTGGGCGGCGACAGCGGCCCCGGCACCAACCCCGAGCAGTTGTTCGCATCCGGCTACTCGGCCTGCTTCATCGGCGCGATGAAGGCGGTGGCCGCCAAGCAGCAGATCAAGCTGCCGGCCGAGGTGTCGATCACAGTCGACGTGTCGATCGGACCGATGACGGGCAAGGCCGGCGCCTTCGGCATCGCCGTGAAGATGGCGGTTTCGGTGCCCGGCATGGACAAGGCGGCGGCCCAGGCGCTGGTGAAGACGGCACATGAAGTCTGCCCGTATTCGAACGCCACGCGCGGCAACATCGACGTTGAACTGACGGTGGTCTGACGCCGCTGCCGGCGCCGCACCCATGACGCGCCGGCCGCGTCAAGCCTGTTCGGCCAGCAGGTCCAGCAGCAGCTCGATGCGCGCCTGCACCGCCGTCAACGGCCCGTAAGACGGCAGCGTCGCGCCGCCTGCGCCGCCCACGTCATCAGCCTCGCCCACCACCGCGCCGCCCACCACGCCACCGAGCTGGCAGCGTGACGCACGCACGACGCGCACACCGGTGGCGCGTGCACGCGCGGCGGCCTCGCGCAGCGCGGCATGCACACTGCCGTTGCCGGTGCCGGCGATCACGATGCCTTGCGCACCGGCGGCCACCAGTGCATCGACGACCGCGCCGCGTGCGCCGGCGTGACTGGTGACGATGTCGACCAGCGGCCACGATGCCGGATCGTGCCGCTGCACGTCGGCGCGGTGCAGCGGCGCGGCGGGCCAGGCGCGGAAGACGCGCAGGGCGCCGTCCTCCAGCACCGCCAGCGGCCCGGCGTCACCGCTGTCGAAGGCATCGACGCGATAACCGTGCGCCTTGCGCAGATCGGCGCCCGCCAGCACGCGGCCGCCCAGCACTGCCAGCACGCCGCGCACACCCACGCCGTGTGCGTCACGCACGTCACGCACCTTACCTGCGGTGCGCGCCACGGCCACCGCGTCGAGCAGGTTCTGCGGCCCATCGGCCGACAGCGCGCTGGCCGGGCGCATTGCCGCCGTCAACACCAGCGGCTTGTGCGCCGCCACCGTGCGATGCAGGAAGTAGGCGGTCTCCTCCAGCGTGTCGGTGCCATGCGTGACGACGACGCCCGCCACCTCGGGCCGCGCCAGATGCCACGCACAGCGTCGTGCCAGCGCGGCCCAGGTGGCGTGGTCCATGTCGCTGCTGTCGATCTGCGCCAGCGTCTCGGCTTCGATCGCCTCGCCCTGCAGCGCCGGCAGCGCGGCGATCAGCGCATCGACGCTGAGCGCGCCGGCGGTGTAGCCCACGTGGTCCTGCGGCCGCGCCGCCGTGCCGGCGATGGTGCCGCCGGTGCCGATGATGACCACGCTTTGCATTTCAGCGCTTTCTGGATAAAAATACAGTCACTGGATAAACCATCAGGTGAGCACGGTGACGATGCACGACAACCCCCAGCAGAATGCGCTCGATAGTCCCAAGCTCACGGCGCGCCAGCAGCAGATTCTCGACCTCGTGCAAAGCGCCATCGAACGCAGCGGCGCGCCGCCCACGCGGGCCGAAATCGCCGCCGAGCTCGGCTTCAAGTCGGCCAACGCGGCCGAAGAGCACCTGCAGGCGCTGGCGCGCAAAGGCGTCATCGAACTCGTCGGCGGCACCTCGCGCGGCATCCGCTTGAAGTCTGACACATTGCGTGCGCTGAACCAGGCGCGGCTGTCGCAGTTCGGCAAGCAGTTCATGCTGCCGCTGCCCAGCCTGGCGCAGCTCACGCTGCCGCTGGTGGGGCGCGTGGCCGCCGGAAGCCCGATCCTGGCGCAGGAGCACATCGACCAGAGCTATGTCGTCGAATCGTCGCTGTTCCCGCGCAAGCCCGACTACCTGCTGAAGGTGCGTGGCATGAGCATGCGCGACGCCGGCATCATGGATGGCGACCTGCTCGCGGTGCAGAAGGCCAAGGAGGCGAAGAACGGCCAGATCGTCGTCGCGCGGCTCGGCGACGACGTCACCGTCAAGCGGCTGCGCCGCACGCGCAACGGCATCGAACTGCTGCCCGAGAACCCCGACTTCAAGACCATCGTCGTGCCATTCGACGACGCCGGCTTCGAACTCGAAGGCATCGCCGTCGGGCTGATCCGCAACACGATGCTGATGTGAGCCCGATGAACACCTTGAATGCGCTGAATCCCATGAACGCCGCGCGCCCACCGCGGGCCTTGAAGCCACTGAAGGCGCGCTGCGCCGATGAATGTGAGCTGCTGGAGCAGTTGCCCAACATCGGCCCGTCGCTCGCCGCCGACCTGCGCCTGCTGGGTGTGCAGCATCCGCGTGAGCTGGCCACCAAAGACGCCTTCGTGCTGTACCAGACGCTGTGCTCGAAAACCGGCAAGCGCCAGGATCCCTGCGTGCTCGACACCTTCATGGCCGCCACCGATTTCATGCGCGGCGCCGAGCCCAGGCCGTGGTGGAACTACACGGCGCAGCGCAAGCTGGTCTACGGCAGTGTCTAAGAACCGGCAGGCGCGGCCGGCGTGACGCGCAGGCTTTGCGCCGGCGCGCCGTGCGCCCACAGCGGCACGTAGCTCACGTCGCGCCACGGCTGCACGAAGTTGCGGTACAGCGGCGAAAAGACGATGCCGCTCTGTCCCGTGCTGTGCATCACGCGCGATTGGCTCAGGTCGCCCAGATCGTAGATCGCGCGCAGGCTGGGCCCGTGTTCGTCCAGGTACAGCTCGCCGGTCACAGCGTCGGGCTTCAGCCCCACGCGCGAGGCGTTCACCGTCGTCGTGTCGCCGCCCACCGGCACGCGCAGTTCGAACCAGCGCGCCAGCGCCTTGACGTGACTGAACGGCCGGTGTTCGCTGCGCGCGATGTGCGCGTGGTCCCAGCGCCAGGCCGCCACGTCACTGCCATAGCGCGCCTGCAGTTCGTCGAGCGCGCGTGTGAATGCGAGGTCGCTCTGCTGCGCGCAGCTTTCCACCGCCGGCGTGCGCTTGTCGTCGCACCAGCTCGTATCGTCGCGCTCCAGCACGCCTTCCAGCGCATCGCGGAAACTGCGTCCGCCCAGGTTGCGCTGCCACAGCGCCATGCCCATGTCGTCCTCGAACACCAGCGCCGTGAGATGGCGCGACCACGACCAGAAGATCAGCGGCGCCGCCTTGTCGGCCGCCATCGTGCCGTCGAAGCCGGCCAACTGCTGCATGGCGGCGGCGGCCAGCGCGTGCGATGACTTCGCGCGCAGCAGCCACGGCATGATCTTCGGCGCCGCCAGCGACTTCACGTCGGACTGCAGCGCCGCCAGATCGGCAATGCTGTGCCGCGGGCGCGACTGCAACACCTGTTCGATGCGCGCGAAGCGATAGGGCTGCGCCCATTCGGTGGTCAGGAAATACGGGTAGTCGGGCGCCGCGACGCGCTGGTTGGCGGTGGCGATGAAACCGCGCGCGGGGTCGAACTTGCGCGGCGTCTCGTCGGCCGGGATCCAGCCCGCCCAGTCATAGCGCGCATCCCAGCCCGGTGCCGGCACCAGGCCTCTGAGGTCGTTCTCGGGCTTGCGCAGCGGCACACGGCCGGGCGCGACCATGCCGATGTGGCCTTCGCTGTCGGCCACCACCATGTTCTGCATCGGCGCCACGAAACCGCGTGACGCGGCAACGAATTCGGCCACCGTGCCGGCACGCGAAAACGCCAGCGCCACGCTGACGGGGTCGCTGTCGGCGTCGAGCGCGGTCCAGCGCATCGCCAACGCATAGGCCGGCCTGGCGCCGAGCACGTCGTCGCTGACGCCGGCGTCCGAGATCACCGGGCCGTGGCGTGTGCGACGCAGCGTCAGCGCCACGTCCGGCGCGCCCTTGACCTTGATGATGTCGGCCAGCGTCTCGAACTTCGCCCAGCCGTCGGGCGTGCGGTACATCGTCGGGTCGTCGCTCTTGATCTGCTCCAGATAAAGGTCTTGCACATCGGGCCCGGTGTTCGTGAAGCCCCAGGCGACGTGCTCGTTCTGGCCCAGGATCACCAGCGGCAGCCCCGGCAGCGTGGCGCCGGCGAGCTTGATGCCCGGCGCGTCCAGGCGCGCGAAGTACCACAGCGCCGGCGCGCTGAGCTTCAGATGCGGGTCGTTGGCGAGCAGCGGTTTGCCGGTGGTGGTGTGGCTGCCGGCGACGACCCAGTTGTTCGAGCCCACGCCTTCGATGCCCGAGGGCGGTGCGATCCCGGGCAGCGCGGCCCACGCGTGCTGCGTGCCGGCGTCGCCCAGCTTCAGGCTGCGGAACAGCGCCGCATAGTCGGCCGTGCGCAACGGCTCTTCGCCTTGGTACGGCGGTATCAGCTCGTTGACGCGCGCCACCGGCATCACCAGCGCCAAGCGCAGGCGCAGCAGTTCGGTGCTCCAGTTGCCGCCCAGGTCCCAGGCCATCATCGTCGCCCAGGCCAGGCTGTCCACCGGCGTCCAGTCTTCCAGCGGCAGGCCGAGAATCACGAACTCCGGCGGCCGCGCCTTCAGCGTGTGCTGTACCGCGTTGACACCGGCGGTGTAGGCGACGAGCAGCTTCTTCGCCTCGTCACTCAGCCCCTGCCATTGCGCCTGCGCCGCGCGCCGCACGCCGAGTGCGCGCAGAAAGCGGTCGGTGGGCAACGCGCTCGGGCCGAAGGCTTCGGCCAGGCGGCCCGAGCCGATGCGGCGGTGCGTCTCGAGCTGCCACAGCCGGTCCTGCGCATGCACGACGCCCAGGCCGTAGGCCAGATCGTCGAGGTTGGCGGCATGGATGGTGGGAATGCCATCGGCATCGCGGTCGATGCGCAGTTCGGCGTGCAGCCCCGGCAGCGACATCGTGCCGTCGGTCTGCGGCAGCACGCGGCGCGAATAGACCCACAGCGCCAGCGCTGCCACGAGCACCACGCCCAGCAGTCCGGCAAGCACCCATGCCGACATCTTCAACAGCCACCTCATCGACGCTCCTCCAGCGTTGTTGCGCCGCCGAGCCTAACGGAACTGGGGCCCAAACCCGCGCCTGTTCCGGCGTTTGCCACGCCGCGGCTGTTCGCACAATGGCTCAAGCTTCGCTGCTCCGTGCCCGATATCACATCCATGAGCTTCTTGCGCGTGTCATTCCCCTGGGGCTACCGCTCCACCCTGGCGGCTGCCAGTGCCTTCCGCACCGAGGTGCGGCCGCCTTCGCTGTGCCACGCGCCGTCGTCGCCCTGGCAGCGCCTGATGTTCTGGCTGCTGGCGACGGCGCCGCAGAACGCGTCGCCGCCGCTGTCCCGCCTGCCGCGCGTGCGCGCCGACTTCACACGCTGCCTGGAAGATCTGGATGACGACGCCGCCTGCACGCTGGCCGATCGCATCTCGGCCTCGCGTTCGCTGCGTGAGTTGTGGCATCTGCGCGCCGAGGTCTATCGCCTGGTCGCGCTGCAGCACGACCAGAACGAGGCCGAACTGCGGCTGTCGCGTCTGAACCGCCATTTCCCGACCCGCGCACCGCGTTCGGCGTTTGCGCCCCTCTAGGACACCATGCTGCCTACCGCACCGCGCCACTTCATGCCCAGCCCCGCGCTGCCCGGCGCCGGGCTGCCGCATGACCGCATGGCCCGCCTGGCCGCACGGCGCGCCTTCGTGGTGCTGAAATTCGCTTTCCAGAACGCGGTGGCCGATGCCGGTGGCAGTCACGGCGACTGGCTGCGCCATCAGGTGCGCGCGGCCGAAGACCCCACCGACCTGTGGCTGCTGCGTGCGCCGGTCTTCGCGATTCTGGCCGGCAGCGGGCTGGAGCGGCGAGCGCGCCGTCAGGCGCTGCGCCGCAGCCTCGAACTGCTGTTTCCCGACAGCGAACCGCCGAGCGGCTTCATCGCGTTCTGAAAAGCCTCAGGCCTTCACGCGCGCCTTGAAGGTGCGGCGGAACTTCTCGACCTTCGGCGCCACCACGAATGCGCAATAGCCCGCCTCGGGGTGGTTGGCGAAGTAGTGCTGGTGGTAGTCCTCGGCGCGCCAGTAGTTGTCGAGCGGCTTCAGCTCGGTGACCACACGCCCGCCGCTGGCGCGGTTGGCCTCGTCCAGCACTTCCTGCGCCACCGCCTGCTGCGCCGGCTCGTGCCAGTAGATGCCCGAACGGTACTGCGTGCCGACGTCGTTGCCCTGGCGGTTCAGCGTCGTCGGGTCGTGCACGACGAAGAAGATCTCCAGCACCTCGCGCAGCGAAATGCGATCGGCATCGAAGGTCAGCTTCACGACCTCGGCATGGCCGGTGTCGCCGTCGCAGACCTGCGCATACGTGGGCTCGCTGGCGTGGCCGTTGGCGTAGCCCGACTCCACCGCCAGCACACCGTCGACCTGCTCGTACACCGCCTCGGTGCACCAGAAGCAGCCGCCGGCCAGCGTGATGGTTTCGCTGCGCATGAAGGTTCTCCTTGTTCCTGTGGAGACAGTCGCGGGTGCGCCCGACTCCTTACACTTGGCGCGATTATCAGGAGACGCTTGCCATGACGCCCAAGTTCCAGTGGGATGACCCTTTCCGCTTCGACCAGCAACTCAGCGACGACGAGCGCGCGGTGCGCGACGCCGCCCACGCCTACTGCCAGGAAAAACTGCAGCCGCGCGTGCTGATGGCCGCGCGCCACGAGACCTTCGACCGCAGCATCATGAGCGAGATGGGGGCACTCGGCCTGCTCGGCAGCACCATCGAAGGTTATGGCTGCGCAGGGCTGAACAGCGTCTGCTACGGCCTGGTGGCGCGCGAGGTCGAACGTGTCGACTCGGGCTACCGCAGTGCGATGAGCGTGCAGAGCTCGCTCGTGATGCATCCGATCCACGCCTACGGCAGCGAAGACCAGCGCCGGAAATACTTGCCCAAGCTGGCCACTGGCGAGTGGGTGGGCTGCTTCGGCCTCACCGAACCCAACCACGGCAGCGACCCGGCGAGCATGCTGACGCGCGCCAGGCCGGTGGACGGCGGCTACCTGCTCAAGGGCAGCAAGATGTGGATCACCAACAGCCCGATCGCCGATGTCTTCGTCGTCTGGGCGAAGAAGGCCGACCCCGACGGCAAGGTGGGCGGCCAGGAAAGCATCCACGGCTTCATTCTCGAAAAGGGCATGAAGGGCCTGACGGCGCCGAAGATCGAAGGCAAGATGAGCCTGCGCGCGAGCATCACCGGCGAGATCGTGATGGACGATGTCTTCGTGCCGGAAGCGAACCTGCTGCCCAACGTCAACGGCCTGAAGGGGCCGTTCGGCTGTCTGAACAAGGCCCGCTACGGCATCGCCTGGGGCGCGCTCGGCGCGGCCGAATTCTGCTGGCATGCGGCGCGCCAGTACACGCTGGACCGCGTGCAGTTCGGGCGCCCGCTGGCCCAGAACCAGCTCATCCAGAAAAAGCTCGCCGACATGCAGACCGAGATCACGCTCGGTCTGCAGGGCTGCCTGCGCGTGGGCCGCCTGATGGATGAACACGAGGCCGCGCCCGAGATGATCAGCCTCATCAAGCGCAACAGTTGCGGCAAGGCGCTGGACATCGCGCGCCTGGCGCGCGACATGCACGGCGGCAACGGCATCCACGACGAATACCACGTCATCCGCCACATGATCAACCTCGAGACCGTGAACACCTACGAAGGCACGCACGACGTGCATGCGCTGATCCTGGGGCGCGCGCAGACCGGCCTGCAGGCCTTTTTCTGAGCCTGCCGTGAACGATCTTTTCGTGACGCTGGGCATCGAGTCCTGGAAGGGCACGCTGGGCATGTTCCTGCTGCCGCCGCTGCCCTTTCTGCTGCTCGTTCTGGTGGGCGCGCGGCTGATGTTCCGGCGCCGCCTGCTGGCCTGGACGCTGCTGATGTTCGGCGTTGCGGGCATCTGGCTCGCCAGCACCAGCGGCCTGGCGCGGGCGATGGACATCGGCCTGCTGACACCGCCACGCCCGCTCAGCCCGTCGGAGATCGGTGACCTGAAGAAGTCGCCGCAGACCGCCATCGTCGTGCTCGGCGCGGGACGCTACCTGCTTGCGCCCGAATACGGCGTCTCGAACCTGAAGCCGATGTCGATCGAACGCCTGCGCTATGGCATCTGGCTGGCGCGCCAGACCTCGCTGCCGGTGGGCTACAGCGGCGGTGTCGGTTACGGATCGCAGCCCGGGCCATCGGAAGCCGAGATCGCCGGCCGCATCGCCGAACACGAGTTCGAGCACGCGCTGAAGTTCATGGAAACGCAGTCGCGCGACACCAACGAAAACGCCTACCGCACGCTGGCGCTGCTGCACGAGCAGGGCATCGAGCGCATCGTGCTCGTGACGCACGGCTTTCACATGCGGCGCGCGATGGCGGCTTTCGAGCGCGCAAAACAGCGCAGCGGCATCACGATGGAGATGATGGCCGCACCGATGGGCATGCAAGCCGGCTCGCCGACGACGTGGCGCGACTGGCTGCCCAGCAGTGCCGGCTTCGTCGACACGCGCATCGCGCTGCACGAATGGATAGGCCGCCTCGCGGGCGCTTGAGCGTTCAGCCGCCGCGCGGTCGCCTGATCCTTCAAGCGCCGAGTAGCTGTTGCGCGTCGGCCCAGAGCCGGCGCGTCAACGCCGCCGCGGGCTCATCCTGCGCCAGCGCGGCGCCCTGCCCGGCCCACGCCTGCATGCGCTGCAGATCGCCGGCTGCGTCGGCTGCCTTGCGCATCGGCGCGGCCAGTCCGCGCTGCAGCGGATACGGCGCCGGCACCGGCGCGTCGGGCGCAGCCGCGGCGCGCACGTAGTCGGTCTCGATCGCGCGCCCCCAGCGGCCCGAAAACGCGCGCGTCAAGCACGTGCCTTCGGGCGCCAGGCCGCGCAGCCCCGCCGCCCACGGCGCGCTGATGCCGGCTTCGGGGCAGCGCAGATAACCGGTGCCGATCTGCACCGCGCTCGCGCCCAGCAGCAGTGCCGCGGCGATGCCGCGCGCGTCGGCAATGCCGCCGGTGGCCACCACCGGCAGCGAGACCGCATCCACCACCTGCGGCAAGAGCGCGAACAGCCCCACCGCGTGGTCGCGCGCCAGGGCGGCGTCGAAGGCACCGCGGTGGCCGCCCGCCTCGGAGCCCTGGGCGACGATGACGTCGGCGCCAGCGGCGGCAGCGGCGCGCGCTTCGGCCACCGTGGTGACGGTGGCGAACCACGCGATGCCGGCGTCCTTGAGCTGGCGCACAACGGCTGCCGGCAGCAGACCCATGATGGACGACATCGCCGCCGGCCGGGCCGCCAGCACGGCCTGGCACTGCGCGTCGAAGTCCTGCAGCCTCACCTCGGCGGCGTTCGCCGGCACCTCGGCGCCGAAACGGCCGAGGAAAGCGCGCAGCGCGGCTTCGTGCGCGGCATCGCGCCGCGGCGCGGGGTCGGGCACCCAGAGGTTGATCTGCAGCGGCGCGCTGCTCGCCGCGCGAAAGCGCGCCACCCAATCGGCGATCGCGTTCGCATCGAACATCAACGCGCCGACCGCGGCCATGCCACCGGCCTCGCCCAGCGCGGCCGGCAGCGCCACCGGCGGCACCCCGGCCATCGGCGCCAGCAGCAGCGGCACGCGCAGGCCGAAGCGCTGCATGAAGTCATTCACGCGTGGGTTCATCCATTCGCTCCCAGAGGTGGCGCCAGTTCGGCATGGGCGGCCAGCCAGCGCTCGCCTGCGCTGCCGTCCTGCTGCGCCGGGTGGAAGTCGGCGCCCAGGTAACGCCACCACGGCCCGGCACAGCGGCGCAGCAGGCCATTGCGGCCGCCCAGCACGCGCAGCCCGCTGGCCCAGGTGGACAGACGCCAGAGCGAGCCGTCGCGCCAGAGATTGCGCGTCGTCTGGCGGCACAGGTCGACGGCGAAGTTGACGCTGACGACGAAGAAGAGCTTGCGCCGCCACTTTTCGTTGCCGCCCATCGCACGGTACAGATCGAACGCGGTGCTGCGGTGTTCGAGTTCCTCGCTCGCGTGCCACAGCCAGAAGTCGCGCAGCCGCGGCTCGGCGCCGGCCAGCGCCGTTGCGTGCTGCGCCAGCAAGTAGTCGGCGAGGATCGCCGTCAGGTGCTCGGTGGCCGCGGTGACACCTACCCCGGCGCGCGCGTCCACACCGTCGAGCCGTCTGGCGCGGCGCCGGATGCGTGCCTCCCAGCGGTTGTCCAGACCCTGCGCGAACAGATGCTGGTTGAACAACGCATGGATGCGCCGGTGCGTCGCTTCCTGGCCGATGAAGCCGCGCAGCTCGGCGTCGCTGCGCTCACTTTGTTCGTCAGGCAAGCTCTGCGCACCCAGCCGCACGGCGTCGATGAAAAACTGCTCGCCGGCCGGAAAGCTGAACGACAGCGCGTTGAAAAGCGCCGTGCGGAAGGCGTCGCCGCCGTTCCAGTGGCGCGCCACCGGCGCCCGCAGGTCGACGAGCAGGCGGCGCACGGTGTTCATGCACGGTTCACGTGGCGTTCAGGCGAACGCGCGGCGCGCGTTGTGGAACATGCGCATCCACGGGCTCGGCGCGCTGGCTTCGCCGGCGCTCCAGCTCATCTGGATGTTGCGGAACACACGCTCGGGATGCGGCATCAGCGCCGTGAAGCGGCCGTCGGGCGTGGTCACCGCGGTCAGGCCGCCGGGGCTGCCGTTGGGGTTTGCCGGATAGGCTTCGGTGGGCCGGCCGTGGTGGTCGACGAAACGCAGCGCGCGCTGCACTCGCGCGGCGTCGCCGCGCTGCGAAAAGTCGGCATAACCTTCACCATGTGCGACGGCAATCGGTATCCGGCTGCCGGCCATGCCGTCGAAGAACAGGCTCGGGCTCGCCAGCACCTCCACCAGCGACAGCCGGGCCTCGAACTGCTCGCTGCGGTTGCGCACGAACTTCGGCCACGCATCGGCGCCGGGAATGATGGCGCTCAGCGCGGCCATCATCTGGCAGCCGTTGCAAACGCCCAGCGCCAGCGTGTCGGGGCGCAGGAAGAAGGCGGCGAAGGCGTCGGCGAGCTGCGGGTTGAAGAGGATGGAGCGCGCCCAGCCTTCGCCGGCGCCCAGCGTGTCGCCATAGCTGAAACCGCCACAGGCCACCATGGCCTGAAAGTCGGCCAGCTTCGCGCGGCCCGCCTGCAGATCGCTCATGTGCACGTCGAAGGTGTCGAAGCCGGCGCTGTGCATCGCAAAGCTCATCTCGACATGCGAGTTCACACCCTGCTCGCGCAGGATCGCCATCTTCGGCCGCGTGCCGAAGATGGCCGGCGCCGCCAGCGCGTCGAAGCTCAGATGCTGGTGCAGCCCGGGATCGTCGAGCGCGCCGGCGGCCGCATGTTCGGCGTCGGCGCTGGCCGGATTGTCGCGCTGGCGTGCAATGCGCCAGCTCACCTCGTCCCACTGCTGATGCAGCGTCTGCAGCGTGGCACTGAACTGCAGCTTCGCATCGCGCCAGACCTCCACCACGGCACGCTCGTTCGTCTTGCCGATGACGTGCGCGTGGCGCGACAGGCCGTGTTGCCGCAGCGTCGCCATGACAGCGTCGCGCTGCGCGCCCGGCACCTGGATCACGACGCCGAGCTCCTCGTTGAACAACGCCTCCAGCGTCAGCTCGCTGCGGCGTGCGCCGACCTGGTCGGCCCAGTTCTTCGAATCGCCGAATTCAGCGCGGCTGTCGTTGATGCCGTCGCTCTCGGTGACCAGCATGTCGACGTTCAGGCTCACGCCCAGATGGCCGGCGAAGGCCATCTCGCAGACCGTCGCCCACAGGCCGCCGTCGCTGCGGTCGTGGTAGGCCAGCAACCGGCCCTGCGCGCGCAGTTCATTGATGGCCGCCACCAGCGCCTTGAGCTGCGCCGCGTCGTCGAGGTCGGGCACGACATCGCCGAAACGGCCCAGCACCTGGGCCAGCATCGAGCCGCCCAGGCGCTTGCGCCCGGCGCCGAGGTCGACCAGGATCAGCGCCGTATCGCCCGCTTGCAGTTGCGGCGTCAGTGTGCCGCGCACGTCGCCCAGCGTCGCGAACGCCGTGACGATGAGCGACACCGGCGCCGTGACCTGGTGCGTCTGCGCGTCATCGCTCCAGCGCGTGCGCATCGACAGCGAATCCTTGCCGACTGGAATGCCGATGCCCAGCGCGGGGCAGAGTTCGAGACCCACCGCCCGCACTGTGTCGTAGAGCGCCGCGTCTTCGCCGGCCTCGCCGCAGGCCGCCATCCAGTTCGCGCTGAGCTTGACGCGCGCCAGATCGACGGGCGCGGCGAGCAGGTTCAGCAGCGCCTCGCCCACGGCCATGCGACCCGACGCCGGCGCATTCAGCGCCGCCAGCGGCGTGCGCTCGCCCATCGCCATCGCCTCGCCGCGAAAGCCGCTGTGGTCGGCCAGCGTCACCGCGCAGTCGGCCACCGGCACCTGCCACGGCCCGACCATCGGGTCGCGGTGGCTCAGGCCACCGACCGTGCGGTCGCCGATCGTCACCAGAAAACGTTTGCTCGCCACCGTCGGGTGGCGCAGCACGTCAAGCGCCACCTGTTCGAGCTTGACGCCGGTGAGGTCGAGCGCCGCTTCGTCGCGCGCCACGCGCTGCACGTCGCGGTGCATCTTCGGCGGCTTGCCGAACAGCACGTCCATCGGCATCTCGATGACGCGCTCGCCGCCGTCCTCGACCACCAGCACCGGCTCGGCCGTTGCCGTGCCGACGACCGCGAACGGGCAGCGCTCACGCTCGCACATCTGCTGGAACAGCGGCATCAGCTCGGGGTTGATCGCCAGCACATAACGTTCCTGGCTTTCGTTGCACCAGATCTCCTTCGGCGCCAGCCCGCTTTCTTCCAGCGGCACGCGGCGCAGGTCAAACCGTGCGCCCTGGCCCGCGCCTTCCACCAGTTCGGGAAAAGCGTTGCTGATGCCGCCGGCGCCGACATCGTGGATCGCGACAACCGGGTTGTTGTCACCCAGCGCCCAGCAGTGGTTGATGACCTCCTGCGCGCGGCGCTGGATCTCGGGGTTGCCGCGCTGCACCGAATCGAAGTCGAGTGCGGCGCTGTTGCTGCCGGCGGCCATCGAGCTGGCGGCGCCGCCGCCCATGCCGATGCGCATGCCGGGGCCGCCGAGCTGCACCAGCAGCGTGCCGGCGCCGAACGCCAGCTTGTGCGTCTGGCCGGCGCTGATCGAGCCCAGCCCGCCGGCGATCATGATGGGCTTGTGATAACCGCGGCGCACGCCGCCGACGGGCTGTTCGAAGACGCGGAAATAGCCGCCCAGATTCGGGCGCCCGAACTCGTTGTTGAACGCCGCGCCGCCCAGCGGCCCTTCGGTCATGATCTGCAGCGCGCTCGCAATGTGCCCGGGCTTGCCGACCGGCTGCTGTTCCCAAGGCTCGGCGGTGCCGGGCAGGTGCAGGTTGCTGACGCTGAAGCCGGTGAGCCCGGCCTTGGGGCGCGCGCCGCGGCCGGTGGCGCCTTCGTCGCGGATCTCGCCGCCAGCGCCGGTGGACGCACCCGGAAATGGCGAGATCGCCGTCGGGTGGTTGTGCGTCTCCACCTTCATCAGCACATGCGCGGTCTCCGCGCGCGGGCCATACAACGGCGCGTTCGTGAAACCCTGCGGCAGCCAGCGCTGGACCGGCCCGCCCTCCATCACCGCGGCGTTGTCGCTGTAGGCGACGATGCTGTGCTGCGGGCTCGTCTTTTCGGTGTGGCGGATCATGCCGAACATCGACAGCGGCTGGCGCTGGCCATCGATCGTGAAGTCGGCGTTGAAGATCTTGTGGCGGCAGTGTTCGCTGTTGGCCTGCGCGAACATCATCAGCTCGACGTCACTCGGGTTGCGCGCGAGCTGCGTGAAGGCGTCGACGAGGTAGTCGATCTCGTCGTCCGACAGTGCGAGGCCGAACTCGCCATTGGCGTGCACCAGCGCGGCGCGGCCCCGGCCCAGCACGTCCACCTGCGCCAGCGGCGTGGCGGGCCGGGCGTCGAACAATCGCGCCGCGGCGTCGCGCTCGAACGCGACGTGCTCGGTCATGCGGTCGTGCAGCAGCACCGCCACCGCCGCGCGTTCGTCGGCCGCCAACGGCTTGACGACGCTGAACAGGCTGCTCTTGAGCGTGATGCGGTATTCGGCGACGCGCTCGATGCGATGCACCTGCAGGCCGCAGTTGCGCGCAATGTCGCTCGCTTTGCTGGCCCACGGCGACACCGTGCCCGGGCGCGGCATCACGACCATCAGGTCGCCGTCGGCCGGCCCGTCGTAGGCGTCGCCGTAGTGCAGCAGCGCGCTGAGCTTTTCGCGTTCCGCGACCTCGGGCAGCGTGTCGAACGCCGCCCAGTGCACAAACCGTGCGGCGACATCGGTGATGCGTGGATTGAGCGCCTGCAGGCGCACCAGCAGACCCTGGGCGCGGAAGGCCGAGAGGGCAAGGCCCCCTTCGAAGTGCAGCAGATGCAACGGGGAAGATGGCATGCCTGCCATTTTACGGGTGCAGTGGGATAATCCCTGGATGACGATCCACATCAAATCCGGCAGCGAGATCGAGGGCATGCGCCTCGCGGGCCGGCTGGCTTCCGAAGTGCTGGACATGCTGACCCCGCACGTGCGCGCCGGCGTCACGACGAAGGAAATCGACCGTCTCGCGCACGAGCACATGGTCAAGGTGCAGGGCGGCATTCCAGCCACGCTGGGCTACCAGCCGCCGGGCTATCCGGCCTATCCGGCGTCGCTGTGCACCTCGCTCAACGACGTCGTCTGCCACGGCATCCCCGACGAGCGGCCGCTGAAAGACGGCGACATCGTCAACATCGACGTCACCGTCATCAAGGACGGCTGGCATGGCGACAACAGCCGCATGTACATCGTCGGTGAAGGCTCCATCGCCGCGCGGCGGCTGTGCCAGATCACCTTCGAGGCGATGTGGAAGGGCATCGTCAAGGTGCGGCCCGGTGCGCGCCTGGGCGATGTCGGCCACGCGATCCAGACCTTCGCCGAAAACGCCGGTTATTCGGTGGTGCGCGAGTTCTGCGGCCACGGCGTCGGGCGGCGTTTCCACGAAGAGCCGCAGGTGCTGCACTACGGCCGTCCGGGCACGCTGGAAGAACTGGTGCCGGGCATGATCTTCACGATCGAGCCGATGATCAACGTCGGCCGGCGCGAGATCAAGGAAGACCGCAAGGGCGGCCGTCCCTACGACGGCTGGACCATCGTCACCAAAGACCGCTCGCTGTCGGCGCAATGGGAACACACGGTGCTCGTCACCGACACCGGCTACGAGGTGCTGACGCTGTCGGCGGGCAGCCCCGCGCTGCCGGCCTTCGTCACCGCGCAACAGCCGGCCCCCGCGCTCGCCAGCCACTGAAGGCCATGTCGGCGCTGGCGGATTCGCCCCCGCGCGCGGCGGGTCATGTCACGGCGCTGCGCGCGCGCTTTCGCGACGGCAAGGCGGCGTTGATCGAGCACTTTCGCGCCGGCCGCGCCACCACGCCGGCAGCGAGCCGGCTGCTCAAGGCGCTGACGCGCCACGTCGACAACACGCTGGCCGACCTCTGGGTGCACGCCGGCATGCCGGCCGACGCGGCGCTGGTGGCGGTGGGCGGCTATGGCCGCGGCGAGCTGTTCCCGCATTCGGATGTCGACGTGCTGGTGCTGTTGCCGCCCGGGCAGTCGACCGACGCGCTGCGGGCGGCGATCGAAGGCCTCATCACCGCGTGCTGGGACATCGGGCTGGAGATCGGCTCGTCGGTGCGCACCATCGAAGAATGTGTGGTCGAAGCGCAGCGCGACGTCACGGTGCAGACAGCGCTGCTGGAGGCGCGCTTCGTCTGCGGCGCGCGCCGCGTCTTCAGCCACTTCCGCCAGGCCACCGCGGCGGTGATGGACGCCGCCGCCTTTGCGCGCGCGAAGACGCTGGAAATGCAGCAGCGCCACGTGAAGTACGAAGGCACGCCGTATGCGCTGGAGCCCAACTGCAAGGAAAGCCCGGGCGGGCTGCGCGACCTGCAGGTGGTGATCTGGGTCGCGCACGCGGCGGGCCTGGGCCGCACCTGGGGCGAGCTGGTCGCCAAGGGCCTGATCACGCCGTTCGAAGCGAGCCAGCTTCGCAAGAACGAAGGCACGCTCAAGCTCATCCGCGCGCGGCTGCACATGATCGCGGGCCGGCGCGAGGACCGGCTGGTGTTCGACCTGCAGACCGCGGTGGCCGAATCGTTCGGCTACCGGCCGACCAAGGGCCAGCGCAGCTCCGAGGTGCTGATGCACCGCTACTACTGGGCCGCGAAGGCGGTGACGCAGCTCAACCAGATCCTGATGCTGAACATCGAAGAGCGCATCAGCGGTTCCGAGGCCGCGCCGATGCGCCCCATCAACGCCCGCTTTCTCGACCGCGCCGGCATGCTCGAGGTGGCGCAGGACGATCTCTACAGCGACAACCCGCACGCCATCCTCGAGACCTTCCTCGTCTTCGCGCAGACACCGGGGCTGCAGGGCCTGTCGTCGCGCACGCTGCGCGCGCTGTACAACGCGCGCGAGCTGATGGACAGCAGCTTCCGCCGCGACCCCATCAATCGCGAGATGTTCATGGACATCCTGCGCCAGCCCAAGGGGCTGACGCACGCGATGCGACTGCTGAACCAGACCAGCGTGCTGGGGCGTTACCTGTGGGTCTTCCGGCGCATCGTCGGCCGCATGCAGCACGACCTGTTCCACGTCTACACGGTGGACCAGCACATCCTGATGGTGCTGCGCAACGTGCGCCGCTTCTTCATTCCCGAGCACGCGCACGAGTACCCGTTCTGCAGCCAGCTCGCGTCGCAGTGGGACGAACCGTGGCTGCTGTACATCGCCGCGCTGTTCCATGACGTTGCGAAGGGCCGCGGCGGCGACCATTCCGAGCTCGGCGCCGTCGAGGCGCGGCGCTTCTGCCGCGATCACGGCATCGCGCGCGACGGCACGCAACTCGTCGAGTTCCTCGTCAGACACCATCTGACGATGAGCCGCGTCGCGCAGAAGGAAGACCTCAGCGACGCCGAGGTCATCGCGTCGTTCGCACGCCTGGTGGGCGACGAACGCCGCCTCACCGCGCTGTACCTGCTGACGGTGGCCGACATCCGCGGCACCAGCCCGAAGGTGTGGAACGCCTGGAAGGCCAAGCTGCTGGAGGACTTGTTCCGCGCCACGCTGCGTGCGCTGGGCGGCTCGCACCCGAACCTCGATGCCGAGATCGAAGCGCGCAAGCAGGAGGCACGGCAGAACCTGGCGCTGCGCTCGGCGCTGCCGGGCACCGAAGAGCCGCTGTGGAAGACGCTGGAGGTGAGCTACTTCGCGCGCCACGAGGCCGCCGACATCGCCTGGCACGCACGCTCGCTGTGGCGCCACATCGAGACCCGCGTGCCCATCGTGCGCGCGCGGCCTTCGAGCGTCGGCGACGGGCTGCAGGTGCTGGTGTATTCGCCCGACCGGCGCGACCTCTTCGCGCGCATCTGCGGTTATTTCGACACCGCCGGCTTCAGCATCCAGGACGCCAAGATCCACACCACACGCGCCGGTTATGCGCTCGATACCTTCCAGGTCGTGAGCAGCCATGTCGCGGCCGAGGGCGCGGCCGCCTACCGCGATCTGATCGCGCTCGTCGAGACCCAGGCCGCTGTCGCGCTGGCCTCCGAAGGCCCGTTGCCCGAACCCGGCCGCGGCCGCGTCTCGCGCCGCGTGCGCTCGTTCCCGGTCGTGCCGCGCGTCAGCCTGCATCCCGACGAACGTGCGCAGCGCTGGCTGCTCACGGTGTCGGCCAGCGACCGCTCAGGCCTCTTGTACGCCGTCGCCCGCGTGCTCGCACGCCACCAGATCAACCTGCAGCTTGCCAAGGTCAGCACGCTGGGCGAACGTGTCGAGGACACCTTCCTCGTCGACGGGCCGGCGCTGCAGCAATCGCGCTCGCAGTTGCGCATCGAGAGCGAACTGCTCGACGCCATCGCGTCGCCGGCATGAGCGCGCCGGGCCGCTCCCCGGTGCTCATGGTGCTGCACATGGCGCGAAAGGCGGCGCAATGAGCCTGCGGCGCATCGCGGCGGCCGACGCGATCGCGCGCCTGGCGGACTTCAGCGCCGTCGTCGATGCACGCAGCGAGAGCGAATTTGCCGAAGACCATCTGCCGGGCGCCGTCAACTGGCCGTCGCTGAACGACGAGCAGCGCCATCTTGTCGGCACCGAATACAAGCAGGTCTCGCCGTTTGCGGCGCGCAAGCGCGGCGCGGCGCTGGTGGCGCGCAACGTGGCCGGCCACATCGAGCGCCATGTCGCGACACTGGAGCGCGACTGGCGGCCGCTGGTGTACTGCTGGCGCGGCGGCCAGCGCTCGGGCGCGCTGGCCAGCGTGCTCGACCAGATCGGCTTCGGCGTCCATGTGCTCGAAGGCGGCTACCAGGCATTTCGCCGCGCCGTCATCGCCGAACTCGAAACGCTGCCGGCCGCGCTCGAATTGCGCGTGCTGTGCGGCCGCACCGGCTCGGGCAAGAGCCGGCTCCTGCAGGCACTGCGCGCGCATGGCGCCCAGGTATTGGACCTCGAAGGCCTGGCCTGCCACCGCGGCTCAGTGCTTGGCCCGGTGCCGGGCATGGCGCAGCCGTCGCAGAAGGCCTTCGAGACGCTGCTGTGGCAGGCGCTGCGCGGCTTTGACGGCGCGCGGCCGGTCTTCGTCGAAGGCGAAAGCCGCACCATCGGCCGCCTGCGCGTGCCGCAGGCGCTGATCGACCGCGTGCGCGCGGCGCCGGTGCTGCGGCTGGAAATGCCGCTGCGCTCGCGCGTGGCACTGCTGCTCGAGGACTACCCCCACTTCGTCGACGACAGCGCGCTGTTCTGCGAACGTCTGGCCGCACTGCGCGACCTGCGCGGCGCCGCCACCGTCGAGCGCTGGCAGGCCGCGGCGCGCGGCGGCGACTTCGCCGGCGTGGTGCAGGAACTGCTGGTGACGCACTACGACCCGAGCTACGAACGCTCGATGCAGCGCCACTTCAGCGGCTTTGCAGCGGCAACGACGGTGGCGCTGGACGACGGCTCGGCAGCGGTGCTGAGCGCCGCTGCCGCGGCTCTGAGCCCGCCCGGCCGCGTCAGCCCGTCGTGCTGATCAGTTCGCCCTGGCCCTGCCACAGCACGCCGGTGAAGCGCGCGAGCTGCGCCTGTTCGATGAGGAAATAGTCGTCGGGGCTGGTGTTCATCGCCATGCCCGGCAGCAGCAGCGGCAGCTTCAGGTTCTTGATGTTCGTGGCCTGGTGCATCACGTTGGCGCGCGTGAGGTCGTTGCCGCAGGCCTTGAGCACATGCACCATGGTCTGCGCGGTGATGTAGGCGTAGAGGTTGGATGCATCCTTGGGGTCGCCCTCGCGGTAATACTTGCCCATGAAGCCGCGCCACTCCAGCATCGCCGGGTCATCCTTCCACTGCGGGTCGTTCGGATCCTTGTAGTACTGCACCGTCAGCAGGCCGACGCATTTGTCCAGACCCACCGGCGTCAGCACCGAGCCGACCGAGGCACCGACGTTGTTCACCAGATGCAACGGCTTCCAGCCCGAATCCCAGGCCTTGCGGATCGCCTGCGCCGCGAACTTCGGCGTCGTGATGTTGATGAAGGTGTCGGCACCCGAGCCCTGCAGCGTGAGGATCTGCGAATCGACCGTCGGGTCGGTGACCTCGTAGCTGGCCTTGGCGACGACCATCTTCGCGCCCGTGCTGCCCAGGCCGTCCTCGACGCCCTTGAGCAGATCTTTGCCGTAGTCGTCGTTCTGGTAGAGGATCGCGACCTTCGCCTTCGGATGATTTTTCATCAGGTACTTGGCGTAGATCTGGCCCTCGGACTGGTAGCTGAGGTTGAAGCCGATGGTCCACGGGAAATGTTTGGGGTCGGCCCACTTGGTGGCGCCGGTGGCCAGGAACAGGTGCGGCACCTTCTTCGCGTTGACGTATTTGTGGATCGCCGAATTGCTGGGCGTGCCCAGGGTCTGGAACAGCGCCAGCACCTCGTCCTGCTCCACGAGCTTGCGCACCTGCTCGACCGCCTTCGGCGGGCTGTAGCCGTCGTCCAGGCTGATCAGCGTGACCTTGCGGCCGTTGATGCCGCCGTTCTCGTTGATCATCCTGAAATAGGCCTGGTGCAGCTTGCCTATCGTGCCGTAGGCCGAGGCCGGGCCGCTGTATGGCATGGTCTGGCCGAGCTTGATCTCGGTGTCGCTGGCGCCTGGGCCGTACTTCTTCTGCGCCCACGCGGAACTGAAGGGCAGCGCCAGCGAGGCGGCGGCCACGAGCGTGGTGCGGCGGGTGGGGTTCGATCTCATTGCGGTGTCTCCTTCGAAGGATGGGCCTGGGAACGGCCGCGACGCCAGCGCGCCACGGCGATGCGGATGAAGCCGGCCACGCCGGTGGGCATCACGTACATGAAGACGATGAGGAAGAGACCATAGATCGCCCACGGCGCGGCCTTGGAAATCTGGTCGGCGACGTTCGGAATGAACTGGATGAACAGTGCGCCCCAGAGGGCGCCCGAGATCGACGCCAGCCCGCCGACGACGATGCCGACGACGAGGCCGATCGACAGGAAGATCGTGAAGGAATCGGGCGCCACGAACTGGATCGCGATCGCCCCCAGCGCGCCGGCGACGCCGGTGTACATCGCCGAGACGCCGAAGGTCATCGCCTTGACCATCGACGTGTTGACGCCCATCGCCTGCGCCGCGATGGGTTGGTCGCGGATGGCGACCATCGCACGGCCGATGCGCCCGCGCAGCAGGTTCCAGCCCAGCCAGAACATCAGCAGCGTCACCGCCAGCGTGACGAAATAAAGCCACTGGTCCTGCGACACCGGCAGCCACGGCGGTGGATCGGGCTTGTTGATGACGATGCCCTGCGCGCCACCGGTCCAGTGTTCGATGCCCTTGTATTTCAGGATCTGCGGCAGCGCCACGCCGAGCGCAAAGGTGGCCAGCGACAGGTAGAGGCCCTCGAAGCGCAGCGCCGGCAGCCCGAACAGGAAGCCCGCCACCAGGCACAGCGCGCCGGCCACCGGCAGTGTGGCCCAGTAGGGCACGCCGAACCTGTCCATCAGGATCGCCGCTGCGTAGGCGCCGATGGCATAGAACGCGCCGTGGCCGAGCGAGATCTGGCCGTTGTAGCCGGTGAGCATGTTCAGCCCGAGCAGCGCAATCGCATACACCAGCACGAGCGTGAACTGGAAGACGCGGTAGTTGCTGATCACGAACGGCAGCACGCATGCGGCCACCAGCAGCAGCGCGAGCGCGGCGCGCTGAAACCCAAGGGAAGAGCGGCTCATCTTGTCAGACCCGCGTCACGTGAACCTTGCCGAACAGCCCCGATGGCCGCACGACAAGCACACCGACGATCAGCACCAGCGCCACCGTCAGCTTGAGTTCGGTGCCCAGCAGCGAACCGACCAGGTTTTCCAGCACGCCGACGATGAAGCCGCCGAGCACCGCGCCGCCGGGGCTGTCGATGCCGCCCAGCAGCGCCGCCGCAAAAGCGTAGAGCAGGATGCCCGACATCATGTTCGGCTCCAGGAACACGGTGGGCGCCACCATGATGCCGGCGATGGCGCCCAGTGCCCCCGCCAGCCCCCAGCCGAGCGCGAGCATCCAGCCCACGCGGATGCCGACGAGCCGGCTCGACATCGGGTTCTGCGCCGCTGCGCGCATCGCCAGGCCCAGCGGCGTGAAGCGGAAGAACACGAACAGCAGCGCCAGTTCGACGAGCGTGATCGCCGTCGAGCCCAGTTCGTGGCTCGACACGTAGCGGTTGCCAAACAGCGGCTGCTCGGGAAACGGGCTCGGGAAGGGCTTGATCGTGTAGCTGAAGATCCAGCCGGCCAGGCTGTTGGTGATGACGAGCAGGCCGATGAAGACGATGACGACCGACAGGATGGGCGCGTTCTCCACCGGCCGCACGATGATGCGCTCGATCAGCACGCCGAGCGCGAAGGCGACGGCGACGGTGGCGAAAAACGCGGCCCAGTACGGCATGCCGGTCTGCAGCAGGCTCCAGGCGATGTAGGTCGAGAACATCGCCAGCTCCCCCTGCGCGAAGTTCACCAGGTGCGTGGCCTGGTAGATCATCACCAGCGCCAGTGCCACGCTGGCGTAGATGCTGCCGCTGGCAAGGCCGGAGAAGACCTGGTGGATCAGCAGATCGGTGTTCATCAGTAGCCCAGATAGGAGCGGCGGACCGATTCGTCGTTGCGTATCGTCTCGGCCGGACCCGAGATCACGACACGCCCCGTTTCGAGCAGATAGGCGTCGCGCGCCAGCTTCAGCGCCAGCGCTGCGTTCTGCTCCACCAGCAGCATGCTCACGCCGTCTTTTGCATTGATCTCGCGGAAGATCTCGAATAACTCCTGCACGATCAGCGGCGCCAGGCCGAACGAGGGCTCGTCCAGCAGCAGCAGGCGCGGCCGCAGCATCAGCGCACGCGAGACCGCGAGCATCTGCTGCTCACCGCCCGACAAGGTGCCGGCCTGCTGGCGGCGGCGCTCTTTCAGGCGCGGGAAGTAGGCGAAGACACGCTCGAAGTCGGCCGCCACCTGCGCCTTGTCGCGCCGCGTGTAGGCGCCCAGCCGCAGGTTGTCCTCGACGCTCAGGTTGACGAAGGTGCCGCGGCCGTCGGGCACGTGGGCGACACCCAGGCGCACGATGCTTTCGGTGGCCAGCGCATCGATGCGCCGGCCGCCGAAGCTGACGTCGCCGCGCCGTTTCACCATGCCGCAGACGGCGCGCAACGTGGTCGTCTTGCCGGCGCCGTTGGCGCCCAGGATCGTCGTGATGCCGCCTTCGGCGACCGTGAAGTCCATGCCATGCAGCACTTCGGTGGCGCCGTACTGCGCGTGCAGGCCCCGCACTTCGAGCAGCGCGGCCATCAGGCTTCGACCCCCAGATAGGCGCGGATGACATCGGCATTCGCCTGCACCTGGGCCGGTGTGCCGTCGGCGATCTTGCGCCCGAAGTCCAGCGCCACGACCTTGTCGGACACGCGCATCACCATGTTCATGTGATGCTCGACGAGCAGCATCGTCAGCTTCAGCCTGGCGCGCACCTGGCGCAGCAACTCCATCAGCGCGCTCACCTCTTCGTGGTTCAGGCCACCGGCCGGTTCGTCCAGCAGCAGCAGCTTGGGCGCGCTGGCCAGCGCACGGCCGAGCTCGACGCGCTTGCAGGTGCCGAACGGCAGGTCCATCACGCGCGTCTGCGCGACCGCACGCAGGTCGAGCAGTTCGATCAGCGCGTCGGCCTGTGCGGCCAATGCCGATTCCTCGCGCACCACGCCGGGCAGGCGCAGCGCGTTGGCGAAAAACCCGCTGTGCGTGCGGCTGTGGCCGCCGAGCATGATGTTCTGGCGCACCGACATCGTGCGGAACAGCGCCAGGTTCTGGAAGGTGCGGCCGATGCCGAGTTCGGCGATGCGGTGCACGGGCGTGTCCACCAGCGGCCGCCCTTCGAAGCGGATCTGCCCTTCGCTGAAGCGGTACAGGCGCGACAGGCAATTGAACAGCGTCGTCTTGCCGGCACCGTTGGGGCCGATCAAGCCCACGATGTGGCCGGCCTGGACATCGAACGAGACACCGTCCAGCGCGGTGATGCCACCGAAGCGCACCGTCACGCCTTCGACCTGGAGCAGAGGCGCGGCCGGCACGCGCGTCGTCGCGGGGGTCTCGATCGTTGTCTCCTGATCGACCATCTTCGGGTCGATTCGGGCGCTACCGTACTGCCCTTTGCCAGACGACGATCACTGGTCATACCCTAGTTGACGACGGCACCTGCGATACGCCATGAAAAAAGGCGCCCCGCGGGCGCCTTCGCTGGCGTTGGCCGGCAAACCGTGCGGGCTTACCCCATGTGCAGGCCGCCGTTGCACGAGAAGTCGGCGCCGGTGGTGAAGCCCGAATCGGGCCCCGCCAACCACGCGACGACGGAGCCGATTTCTTCCGGCGTGCCCAGGCGCTTGACGGGAATCGTGGCGACGATCTTGTCCAGCACCTCGGGCTTGATGGCACGGACCATGTCGGTGCCGATGTAGCCCGGGCTCACGGTGTTCACCGTCACGCCCTTGCTCGCCATCTCCTGCGCCAGCGCCATCGTGAAGCCGTGCATGCCGGCCTTCGCGGCCGAATAGTTGGTCTGCCCGGCCTGGCCTTTTTCGCCGTTGACCGAACTGATCTGGATGATGCGGCCCCAGCCCTTTTCCACCATGTCGGGCACCACCTGCTTGGTGACGTTGAACATGCTGTTCAGGTTGGTGTCGATCACCGCGTGCCAGTCGTCGGGCGTCATCTTCAGGAACATGCGGTCGCGTGTGATGCCTGCGTTGTTGACGAGCACGTCGATCGGTCCATGCTCGGCTTTGGCGCGGCCAAAGGCCTCGACGGTGGACTCCCATGCGGCGACATTGCCCACCGACGCGTGGAACCTGTAGCCCAGCGCGCGCTGCTCTTCGAGCCACTTCGCGTGGTCCCGGCTCGGGCCGCAGCCGGCGATGACGGTGAAACCTTCCTTTGCCAGGCGCTGGCAGATCGCGGTGCCGATGCCACCCATGCCGCCGGTCACGTAGGCCACCTTGTCTGCTACCATCTTCGTCTCCTTGTTGGTGTGCTCGATTGTCAGCGTTCCACCGTCATTGCGACACCCATGCCACCCCCTATGCACAACGACGCGATGCCGCGCCTGGCATCACGGCGCACCATCTCGTGCAGCAGCGTGACGAGAATGCGGCAGCCGCTGGCGCCGATCGGGTGGCCGATGGCGATGGCGCCGCCGTTGACGTTGACCTTGCTCGTGTCCCAGCCCATTTCCTGGTGCACCGCGCAGGCCTGGGCTGCGAAGGCCTCGTTGATTTCGAGCAGGTCGAGGTCGGCCGCCTTCCAGCCCGCGCGTTCCAGCGCCTTGCGCGCCGCCGGCACCGGGCCCATGCCCATGATCGCCGGGTCCAGACCCGCCGAGGCATAGCTGGCGATGCGCGCCAGCGGCGTCAGGCCCAGCGCCGCGGCCTTCGCGGCCGACATCACCACCACCGCGGCGGCGCCGTCATTGAGCCCCGACGCATTGCCCGCCGTCACCGTGCCGGCCTTGTCGAACGCCGGGCGCAGGCCGGCCAGCGCTTCGGCGCTGGTCTTCTTGTTGATGAACTCGTCGGCGGCAAAGACGACGGGCTCGCCCTTCTTCTGCGCGATCGACACCGGAACGATCTCGTCGTTGAAGCGCCCGGCCTCCTGCGCCGCCGCCGCCTTCTGCTGCGACGCCAGCGCCAGCGCGTCCTGCTGCGCGCGCGAGATGTTGTATGTCCTGGCCACGTTCTCTGCCGTCGTGCCCATGTGGTACTGGTTGTAGACGTCCCACAGGCCGTCGACGATCATCGTGTCGACGAGCTTCCAGTCACCCATGCGCTGGCCCTCGCGCGAGCCGTTGAGCACGTGCGGCGCCATGCTCATGCTTTCCTGGCCGCCGGCGACAACGATCTCGGTGTCGCCGTCGCGAATGCCCTGCGCCGCCAGCATCACCGCCTTCAGCCCCGAGCCGCAGACCTTGTTGATGGTGTAGCCCGGCACGCCTTGCGGGTAGCCTGCCTTGATGAGCGCCTGGCGTGCCGGGTTCTGGCCGACACCGGCCGTCAGCACCTGGCCGAGGATGACCTCGCTGACCTGTCCGGCTTCGAGGCGGGCGCGTTCGAGCAGCGCCTTCAGCACCGTGGCGCCGAGCTCGGACGCGGGTGTTCTGGAAAGCGTGCCGCCGAACTTGCCGACCGCGGTACGGGCGGCGGCGACGATGACGATGTCGGTGCTCATGGAAATCTCCTTCGGTTGAGTCAGAGAGGCTTCAGGCCTTGACCTTGACGTAGCGGCCGGGCGCCGGCTCGATGGTCTTGAATTGCCGGTTGCCCGCTGTCTTGGGTGCTGCCACCAGCTTGCCGCCATGCGGCTTGAGCCAGTGTGTCCATTGGGGCCACCAACTGCCCGCATGTTCCGTCGCGCCGTTCAGCCAGGCCTCGGGCGTCGGCGGCAGCGTGTCGTTCGTCCAGTGACTGCGCTTTTTCTTCGCCGGCGGGTTGATGACGCCGGCGATGTGGCCCGACGCGCCGAGCACGAATCTGCGTTTGCCCTTGAACAGCGGCACCGAGGCGTAGGCCGCGGCCCAGGGCACGATGTGGTCTTCGCGCGAACCATAGATGAAGACCGGCGCCTCGATGCCGCCGAGGTCGAGCTTTTCGCCGCACACGGTAAGCGCGCCAGGCGTCTTCAGTTCGTTCTGCAGATAGGTGTGGCGCAGGTACCAGCAATACATCGGGCCGGGCAGATTGGTGGCGTCGCTGTTCCAGTACAGCAGGTCGAACGGCGGCGGCGTCTCGCCCTTCAGGTAGTTGCCGACAACGTAGTTCCAGACCAGATCGTTCGGGCGCAGGAAGCTGAAGGTCGCGGCCAGGTCCTTGCCGCTGAGCATGCCCGGGCCGCCGGGCGCGTCGGCGCCTATCGTCATCTCGCGCAGCCTGACCAGCGCCTCGTCGATGAAGATGTCGAGGATGCCGGTGCTGCCGAAGTCCAGCAGCGTGGTCAGCAGCGTCAGCGAGTGCGCGGGCTGGCTGGCTGCGGCATCGCCGCCGCGCGCGGCCAGCACCGCCAGTGCGCTGGCGAGGATGGTGCCGCCGACGCAGAAGCCCAGCATGTTGATCTGCGCCTGGCCGCTGATCGCCTGCACGCTGCGGATGGCGCGGATGGCGCCGTTTTCGATGTAGTCGTCCCAGGTCGTGGCGGCCAGGCTCGCGTCGGGGTTGCGCCAGCTCACGACGAAGGTGCGGTGTCCCTGCTCGACGGTGTGGCGGATGAGCGAGTTCTCGGGCTGCAGGTCGAGGATGTAGTACTTGTTGATGCAAGGCGGCACGAACAGCATCGGCCGCTCGTGCACCTGGCGTGTGAGCGGCCGGTATTCGATGAGCTGGAACAGCCCGTTCTCGAACACCACGCTGCCTTCGGTGGTGGCGACATTGCGGCCGACCTCGAACACGCTCTCGTCGGTCTGCGACACATGGCCTTTTTGCAGATCCTCCAGCAGGTGCGTGATGCCGCTGGCGATGCTTTCGCCCTGGGTTTCCAGCGCCTTCTTCAGCGCGTCGGGGTTGAAGGCGAGGAAGTTGCTGGGGCTGGAGGCGTCGATCCACTGCTGCACCGCGAAGCGGATGCGCGCCCGCGTCTTCTCGTCGCCCTGCACGCTCTCGGCCATCTGCATCATCGTGCGCGCGTTCAGCAGGTACATCTGCGCCGTGTACGCCGCCGCCGGGTTGGCCAGCCACTCGCTGCTGCCGAAGCGGCGGTCGGCGATCGGCGGCCGCGCCTGGGCGTCGCCCATCACGCTGCCGAGCGCGCCGTTCCAGACCTCGGCCGCGCTCTTCATGTAGTCGCCCTGCAACTGACCGATATGCTGCATCGGCAGGCTCAGCCCCGACATCTGGCTGAACAGGTCTGTGAAGGCCTGGCCGAACATCTCGGCCGTCGTGGCGCCGGCGGCTGACGCCCCGGGTGCCTCGGGTGCGCCGGCGGCAGAGGTCCGGGTGGTCTTGCGCATACTTGTCTCCTCACGCTGTGCCGTGTCTGCCCAACTTACCACCGAATCGAGACGCGCCATGCTGATCGTTGCCGCCGCCTGGATCTATGTCGTGCTGATGATGGCGCTGGCCGAGGCCTTCTCGTCCACCGGCAGCGTGCTCGGCGCCGTCTTCACGTTCCTGCTCTACGGCGTGCTGCCGCTGGCCATCGTGCTCTACATCATGGCGACGCCGGCGCGGCGGCGCGCGCGCCGTGCGGCCGAGGCTCGAGCCACACCGCCGCCGCCAGCCGACCGGTGACGCCGTCGCGCCGGTACGAGAAGAAGCGCAGCGGGTCTTCCACCGTGCACCACTGCCCGCCCTGCACGCGCAGCACGCCGGCAGCCGCGAGGCGGCGCCGCGCCAGCGCCGGCAGGTCGGCCCGCCAGCGCGGCGAGCCATCGGCGCGCGCCCGGGCGATGAAGCAGTCAACGTCTTCGCCGAACGCGGCCAGCACATCGGCCCCGACCTCGAACTGGCGCGGCCCGATGCAGGGCCCCAGCCAGGCCAGCAGCCGCCTGGGCGCGCAGGCCGCGGCATCGCACAAGGCAAGCACGGTGTTCTCCAGCACGCCCGCGGCGAGGCCGCGCCAGCCCGCGTGGGCGGCGGCGACCGCGCGGCCGTCATCGCTGCAGAACAGCACCGGCAGGCAGTCGGCCACCAGCACCGTGCAGGCCAGGCCAGGCACCGTGGTGACGCTCGCATCGGCGCGCTGAAACTGGCCGGCCTGCGCCGGCCCCTGCAGCCGCACGACATCGGCGCCATGCACCTGGTTCAGATAGACCGGCTGCGCACCCAGCGTTTCGGCAAAGCGGCGCTGGTTTTCCGCGATCGCACCGGTGTCGTCCGAGACATCGCCGGGCAAGGCCGCGGGCCTGAGATTCAGACTGTCGAACGGCGTCCGGCTGACGCCGCCCTGGCGTGTGCTCATCGCCGCGCCCACCGTTGCCGGCGCGGCCCACGCGGGCCGCATCAGCTCAGAAAGCATCCGGGCATTTTTCGGGTCGCGTGGCATCGAAGGCGTCGAGCCGCATGCAGTTGCCGTGCACCCGCATCACATGCGGCAGGTGGTCGAGCCGGCAGTTGAAGCGCTGCGCATTGAAGATCTGCGGCACCAGCGTGCAGTCGGCCAGTGTCGGCGCTTCCCCGTGGCAGTAGCTCGACGGCGCGGTGGCGAGCTGGCGCTCCACCGCTTCGAGCCCGCTTTCGGTCCAGTGCCGGTACCAGCGGTTCTTGGCGTCCTCGCCGAGCTTCAGGTCGTGCGTAAGATAGCGCAGCACGCGCAGGTTGTTCAGCGGGTGGATCTCGCAGGCGACGTCCAGCGCCAGCGCGCGCACGCGGGCGCGGCCGGCGGCATCGGCAGGCAGCAGCGGCGGTTGCGGATGGGTTTCGTCGAGGTATTCGATGATCGCCAGCGACTGCGTCAACGTCGTATCGCCGTCGCGCAGCAGCGGCACCAGGCGCGCCGCCGCCAGCGCCGCATAGGGCTCGGCGAGCTGCTCGCCCTTGACCAGATGCACCGCCTTGTAGTCGTAGTCCAGGCCCTTCAACGCGAGCGCGATGCGCACGCGGTACGACGCCGACGAGCGAAAGTAGTTGTAGAGCTCCATGGCGGCCGCGGCAGCGCCTATTTGACGGCCACCTTCAGGCGGCCGAGACCTTCGATCGCCCCGTCCATCACGTCGCCGCGCGCCACCGCGCCGACACCCGCCGGCGTGCCGGTGAAGATCAGGTCGCCGGGCTGCAGCGTCCACGCCATGCTGAGCTGTTCGATGGTTTCGTTGACGCTCCAGATCAGGTCGCCGAGGTCGCCCTTTTGCTTCAGCGTGCCGTTGACACCCAGCGTGATGGCCCCGCGCAGCAGCTCGCCGGTGGCGGCCTTTGCATGCAGCGGGCCGATCGGCGCCGATTGTTCGAAGGCCTTGCCGATCTCCCACGGCCTGCCCTGCTTCTTCATCTCGTTCTGCAGGTCGCGCCGCGTCATGTCCAGGCCGATGGCATAACCCCATATGTGTGACGCTGCATCGATCGCCTTGATGTCGTGTCCGCCCTCGGCGATGGCGACGACGAGTTCGATCTCGTGATGCAGGTTCTTCGTCAGCGCGGGGTAGTCGATGGTGCCGGTTTCACCATCGGCCACCATCACCAGGCTGTCGGCCGGCTTCATGAAAAAGAACGGCGGCTCGCGGCCGGTGTGGCCCATCTCCTGCGCGTGTTCGGCATAGTTGCGGCCGACGCAGTAGATGCGGCGCACCGGAAATGCGCCGCCGCCGACGACCGGAAGGTGCACGGCTGCCGGGGCTTCGATCACGAGGTTCATCAGGGCTTCTCCACGGGGCTTGAAGGTGTCGCGCTGATGATGCCACGGCTACACTGCGGCGCATGTTCGAAGCGCGCCGCATCCAGTACTGCCGGGCCTGCGGCCAGCCGACGAGCTACCGCACGCCGGCCGACGACAACCGCGACCGCGCGGTCTGCAGCAACTGCGGCGAAGTGCACTACGAGAACCCGCTGAACGTCGTCGGCACGCTGCCGGTCTGGCGCGAGCAGGTGCTGCTGTGCCGACGCAACATCGAGCCGCGCAGGGGTTTGTGGACACTGCCCGCGGGCTTCATGGAACTGGGCGAGACGCTGGCCGAAGGTGCGCAGCGCGAAACCGTCGAAGAGGCCGGCGCGCGCATCGAACTGCAGGATCTGTTCACGGTGCTCAATGTCGTGCGCGTCGGCCAGGTGCACTTCTTCTATCGCGCCGCGCTGCTCGACACGATGTTCGCGCCCGGGCCTGAGACCATCGAGGCCGAACTGTTCACCGAAGACCGCATTCCCTGGGACGAGATTGCCTTCCGCACCGTGCGGCAGACGCTGGAGCACTATTTCGCCGACCGCCGCGCGGGCAGCTTCGCGCTGCACGTGGGCGATATCGGCTAGTGCGACCCCATCAGGGTTGCGACAGCCAGCAGCAGAGCAATCGTGGCGGCAATCTCAAGCGGCGGGGGCCGCAAACGCCTGCCGGCCTTGGCCTGCGCGTAGAGCTCGCCGATCGAAAGGTTTGCGCGCCCGGCGGCCCGTTCCCGGCGGATCAAGAAGACGAAATGGATGGGCATCAACAACCCAAACGGGATCATGAAGGCCCCGAAATGCCTGACCGGCGGGTACAGCACAAGCATTGCCGAGAACACAATCACGGCGATGTTGGACCACATCCACCAAACTGACTGCCGGTTTTCGATCTCTTTCATGATCATCTCCCTGCGAACAAGCCGTGACCCTCGGGGCCACGGCCGCGCCGATAGGTCGGCGGGTAAGGAATCTCAGTGTTGCATAACCTCGCAATTGTGGACATCCCGGCCGCATGGGCTGCCTCCCCCGCTGCCTTGATACACCATGAACTCGTGCTCCATACCGAAATCACCGCCTGTGCCGCCTATTGCTGTCTCGATGGTTGGCGAAATGCCGTAGACCGGAATGGTCCCCATCTGAAAATTGCCGAGTGCCGTGCTGGCGCCACTGAATCGCCAAATTACGCTCGACTGCCGCCGCAATGCCGCCCGGGCCCGTTGAACCCTCTTCGAAGGCCAGGACCGGCCGGCTGAAGATTTCCCGGGTGTTCACCTTGTTCCCCTGTCGCTGGTTGCCGGGCAGGTTGCCGGCGAGGAAGGCTTCGCGGCAAGCCGTCCAGATCGCCATCGCCCCAGAGCAGGAATGAAGGGGTTCCTCTGAAGGGGATGGAGACCCCCGCGCTCCGGAATCAGTGGAGCATCAATGTGTGCTGGACAAAGAAGGCGATTGGCCCGCTCGGGAGCGCTTCAAGCGCCGCATCTCCCATGGGCGAGACCTGCCGGCCGGTAGATCGCGCGAAGTCTCGCAAGGCGCACCACAGCGGGCCTCAACCTCAAGCAGCGCTGGAACCCAATCGGTGAATGCGGCGCCGCGCGGGCTCTTGAGCTTGCGTCAGTCACCCACCTGCGCGTCGCGCAGCGCCGGCCCGGTGGCGCCGTCGAAGCCCAGCGTCCACAGCACCGCGAGGTCGCGCTGCGCATCGATGCCCTCGGCGATCACCTGCAGCCCCATGCCGTGTACCAGGTTCACGAGGCCGGCGGCGAACTCGCGCACCGCCGCATCGCGCTCCAGGCCGCGCACGAAGCGCGCCTCGATCTTCACGTGGTCCAGCCCGACGCCGGCCAGACGGGCCAGGTTCTGCATCGACGCGCCCGCATGTTCGATCCCGATGCGCACACCGTGGCGCCGCCACGCCGCACCGGCTTCGCGCAGGCGCACCAGGGCGCGCTCCAGCGACGGGCCTTCAGCGACCTCCAGCCACAGATGGCGGCAGGCCTGCGGGGCCCCTTCGAGGCGGCGCTGCACCTCGCCGACAAAGCCCGTGGTGGCCAGCGATGCCGCGCTCACGTGCACGCAGCGCGGCCTGGCATCACGTTCGATCGCGATCAGCGCCAGTTCGAGCGCGGCCAGGTCGACGCGCGGCAGCAGCCGGGTGCGCGACGCCATCGGCAACCAGCGCCGGGCTTCACGGAACGGGCCGCCCACTTCGATCTGCACACGCAGCGGACATTCCAGATGGATGAGCCTGCCTTCGCGGTCGTTGACGACGAACTCGCCCAGGCTGGCGCGGCCTTCGGCCAGCGCCTCGTCGATGCGCGCCCGCCAGGCGCGTTCGCCGATCGGCGCTTGCTCGGCCTCGGCGACGCAGTGAATCTCGGCGCAGAACGGCCCCGCCGCCTCGGCCTGCGCCAACGCCTGGTCGGCGGCTGCCAGGGCCTGGCTGGCGGCTTCGCCGTTGAGGCCGTCGATGCCGCCCACCACCAGTTCGACGCCGCCGGCGCTGGCCGCCGGCGAGGCCTTGAGCGCGCGCATCAGCGTGTCGCCGGTTTCATCGGCCAGGCCACGCACCGGCAGGTAGAGCCCGAAGTCGCGCTCGTTCAGACGGCCTGCGAAAGCGCCCGCAACGCGCTGCGGATAGGCGGCCAGCACGTCGGCCACGGCGGCGAGCGCGCGGCCGTTTGCATCTGCGCCCAGGCGCTGCTCGGTCCGCTCGGAAGCCAGCACGCGCAGTATCAGCAGCGCCGCGCCGGCGGTGCCGGGTTCACCGAGCGCATTGCGCAGACGACCCAGAAAGTGGCGCCGGTTGGGCAGCCCGGTGACGTCGTCGACGTGGGCGCGCCGCCGCAGCACTTCCACCGCGTCGGCCTGGATTTCCACCGCTGCCCGCGCGCGTGGCGCCGGCACCTTGGCGCCGCGCACCGGCGCCCGTGGCGTGCTGTCGTCGGCCGCGGCGGGCGGCGACTGGGGCTCTTCGCCGGCGACCCAGCGGCGCAGCCCCATCAGCCAATGCTGCAGGCGACCATCGAACGCGGGAGGCGGCGGTGTGGAAATGAACGACAAGGTGAGCCCGCAGCAAGAAAGGTACAGAGATGGACAGGAAGATCGACACGAGCGCACCGGAACTTGAGCCGCATCATGAAGTCGACCTCAGCGCGCAGTTCACGAACCCCGCTGCTTCCCCGGATCATCGCGAGAACAATTCTCATTCGCTTCGATGGACCGCCGATGCGCGCGCACTGCTGCGGAAAGACGACAAAGCGGCGGCTTCAGGTCAGCCAAAGCGGCGGCCGATGCGTTAGCGTTGAGGGCGCACGCCGCGGCTGCATCACACGCCCCGTTGGCCGCCAAAGCATCGCAATACGATCCATTCCATCAACTGCCGGAGCACACAATGACCTCACGCCGCCAATTCATCCAGATCATTCCCGTTGCCGGAGCCGCTCTTGTGGCCGGCCGCACGGCGCAGGCCGCCCTGCCGCTGGTATCTGAAAAGGATCCGCAGGCCGTCGCGCTGGGCTACGTGGCCGACGCCACCAAGGCCGACAAGGCCAAGTACAAGAACTACAAGGCCGGTGAACACTGCGCGGTCTGCGCGCTGTATCAGGGCAAGCCGAGCGACGCCGCGGGCCCCTGCCCGCTGTTCGCGGGCAAGGACGTGGCCGCCAAGGGCTGGTGCAGCGCGTTCGCGAAGAAGGCCTGACGCCACCCGCGCCGGGCAACGGGGCCGCGAGGCCCCTTTTTCATGCCTTGATCATGCCTTGCTCACGCCTTGCTCAGGTCTTGCGCGCCGGCGGCACGTCGGTGCAACTTCCGTGCGCGACCTCGGCCGCGAGGCCCAGCGTTTCGCCCAGCGTCGGGTGCGGATGGATGGTGCGCCCGATGTCAACATCGTCGGCGCCCATCTCGATGGCCAGCGCCAGTTCGCCGATCATGTCGCCGGCATGCGTGCCGACGATGCCGCCGCCCAGGATGCGGCGATCGCCGCCCGGCGACGCATCGAACAACAGCTTCGTGAAGCCTTCGTCGCGGTTGTTGGCGATCGCGCGGCCTGAAGCCGCCCAGGGGAACAGGCCCTTCTTGATGGCGATGCCCTTGGCCCTGGCTTCGTCCTCGGTCAAGCCGACCCAGGCCACCTCGGGGTCGGTATAGGCCACGCTCGGAATGACGCGGGCGTCGAACTGCGCCTTGTCGTCGCCGGCCGCCACTTCGGCCGCGACGTGGCCTCCGTGGGTGGCCTTGTGGGCCAGCATCGGCTGGCCGACGATGTCGCCGATGGCGAAGATATGCGGCACGTTGGTGCGCATCTGCACGTCCACCGGGATGAAGCCGCGTTCGCCGACGATCACGCCGGCCTTGTCGGCGCCGATCCGGTGGCCGTTGGGCACGCGGCCCACGGCCTGCAGCACCATGTCGTACAGGCCTTCGCTGGTCTTGCCGTCCAGCCCTTCGAACTTCACGCGGATGCCGTCGGCGGTGGCTTCGGCGCCCACCGTCTTCGTCTTCAGCATGATGTTGTCGAAGCGCGGCGCGTTCATCTTCTGCCACACACGCACGAGGTCGCGGTCGGCGCCCTGCATCAGGCCGTCGAGCATCTCGACCACGTCGAGGCGCGCGCCCAGCGTCGAATAGACGGTGCCCATCTCGAGGCCGATGATGCCGCCGCCGATGACGAGCATCTTCTTCGGCAACTGACGCAGTTCGAGCGCGCCGGTGGAGGTGACGACACGCGCGTCATCCTTCGGCAGGAAGGGCAGCTTCACGGCCTCGGAGCCGGCCGCGATGATCGCGCTTTTGAAGCGGATGGTCTGGCGCTTGCCGTCGGCCATCGTCACCGCCAGATGGTGCGGATCGACAAATTCGCCGTGACCCTGCACGAGCGTGACCTTACGCATCTTCGCCATCGAATTCAGGCCGCCGGTGAGCTTGCCGACGACCTTGTTCTTGTGTGCCAGCAGCTTGCCCAGATCGACGCTGGGCGCACCGAAGCTCACGCCCAGGTCGGCCATGTGGTCGACTTCGTCCATCACCGCCGCGACGTGCAGCAAGGCCTTGCTCGGGATGCAGCCGACATTCAGGCAGACGCCGCCCAGCGTGGCGTAGCGTTCGACCATCACCGTCTTCAACCCCAGGTCGGCGGCGCGGAACGCGGCCGAATAGCCGCCGGGGCCCGAACCGAGCACGAGCATGTCGCATTCGAGGTCCGCGCCGCCGGCAGCACTGGCGACGGCCGGCGCCGTGGCAGGTGCGGGTGCGGGTGCGGGTGCATTCGGAGCGGCCGCAGGCGCAGCCACCGCAGTCGGCGCCGCCGCGGTCTCCAGCGACAGCAGCACGCTGCCCTGGTTCACGATGTCGCCGACCTTGACCTTGAGCTCCTTCACGATGCCGGCGGCGGACGACGGAATCTCCATCGACGCCTTGTCGGACTCGACCGTGATCAGGCTCTGCTCGAGCCTGACGCTGTCGCCGGGCTTGACCAGCAGCTCGATGACGGCCACGTCCTTGAAGTCGCCAATGTCGGGCACCGCGATGTCGACGACGGCACTCACAGCAGCACCTTCCTGAAGTCAGCCAGCAGCGCGCCAAGATAGGCATTGAAGCGTGCCGCCTGCGCACCGTCGATCACGCGGTGGTCGTACGACAGCGACAACGGCAGCGTCAGGCGCGGCTGGAAGGCCTTGCCGTCCCAGACCGGTTTCATCGCGCTGCGCGACAAGCCGAGGATTGCGACTTCGGGCGCATTGATGATGGGCGTGAAGTGCGTGCCGCCGATGCCGCCCAGCGAGCTGATGGAGATGCAGCCGCCGGACATGTCGGCCGGCCCGAGCTTGCCGTCGCGCGCCTTTTTCGCCAGTTCACCCATTTCCTGGCTGATCTGCAGGATGCCCTTGCGGTCGGCGTCCTTCAGCACCGGAACCACGAGGCCGTTCGGCGTGTCGGCGGCGAAGCCGATGTGGAAATACTTCTTGTAGACCAGCGTGTCGCCGTCGAGGCTGGCGTTGAAGTCGGGGAAGGTCTTCAGCGCCGAGACCACGGCCTTGATGACGAACGCCAGCATCGTGACCTTGACGCCGCTCTTCTCGTTGTCCTTGTTGGTGGCCACGCGGAAGGCTTCGAGCTCGGTGATGTCGGCTTCGTCGTTGTTGGTGACGTGCGGAATCAGCACCCAGTTGCGGTGCAGGTTGGCACCGCTGATCTTCTTGATGCGGCTCAGGTCCTTACGCTCGACGGCGCCGAACTTCTCGAAGTCGACCTTCGGCCACGGCAGCAGGCCGGGGAAGGCGGCGCCGGCGGGTGCGGCCGCCGGCGTCTTGCCTTGGGCACCGGTCTGCGTCGTACCGGCCATCACGGCCTTCACGAAACCCTGCACATCGGCCTGCGTGATGCGCCCCTTGGGCCCGCTGCCCCTGACCTCCGTCAGCGGCACGCCGAGTTCACGCGCGAAGCGGCGGATCGACGGCGACGCGTGCGGCAGCGTGGCGCCCGACGCGCCGCCTGGAGCATGCTGCGGCATCACGCTGGCGGACGCCGATGCGGGTGCCTGCGCTGGCGTCTGGGGCGGCGTCTGGGCTGCTGTCTGCGCCGGTGGCGGTGGCGGTGGCGATGGCACGGCGGGCGTCGATGCGGCGGGCGCCTGCAACACCGCCACCAGCGAGCCCTTCCTGACCTTGTCGCCGAGCCCGACCTTGACCGCGCTGACGACACCAGCGTGCGACGACGGAATCTCCATCGACGCCTTGTCGGACTCCACCGTGATCAGGCTCTGCTCGACCTTCACGGTGGCGCCCGGCTTCACGAACACCTCGATCACCGAGACTTCGTCGAAGTCGCCGATGTCGGGCACGACGACCTCGATCTCGCCACCGCCGCCGGCCGCAGTCGCCGGCACCGCAGCGGCAGGGGCTGCGGCGGTGGGCGCGGGCGCGGGTGCGGGCAGGGATGCGGGAGCGGGTGCCGCCGCTTCGCCCGCGGCCTCCAGCAACAACACCGTCACGCCCTGGTTGAGCTTGTCGCCCAGCGCCACCTTCAGCTCCTTCACCACGCCGGCGTGCGTCGATGGAATTTCCATCGACGCCTTGTCCGATTCGACGGTCACCAGCGACTGGTCGACTGCAATCGTGTCCCCGGGTTTCACCAGCAGCTCGATGACTTCCACGTCCTTGAAGTCCCCGATGTCCGGCACCTTCACTTCGATCAACGCCATGTCTTGTCTCCGGGTGCTGTCTTATGCGTGCAGCGGGTTGATCTTCGCCGTGTCGATGCCGTACTTCGTGATCGCCTCGGCCACCTTGGACATCGGCACTGTGCCTTCGTCGGCCAGCGCCTTCAGCGCCGCCACCACGATGTAGTGGCGGTTGATCTCGAAGTGCTGGCGCAGCCGGCTGCGGAAGTCGCTGCGGCCGAAGCCGTCGGTGCCCAGCACCTTGTAGACGCGGCCTTTCGGAATGAAGGCGCGAATCTGCTCGGCGTAGTTCTTGATGTAGTCGGTGGACGCCACCACCGGGCCGGCGAAGGGCGCGAGCTGCTGGGTCACGAACGGCACCTGCGGCTCGGCGCCGGGGTTCAGCAGGTTGTGGCGTTCGCAGGCCTGGCCGTCGCGCGCCAGTTCGTTGAAGCTGGGGCAGCTCCAGACGTTGGCGGCCACGCCCCAGTCGGCGTCGAGCAGGTCGCGCGCGGCCTGCGCCTCGCGCAGGATGGTGCCGCTGCCCAGCAGGTTCACGCGCGGCGTCTTCTTCGCGCCTTCCTCCAGCAGATACATGCCCTTGAGGATCTGCTCTTCGCTGCCGGCCTTCAGCCCCGGCATCGGGTAGTTCTCGTTCAGCAGCGTGATGTAGAAGTAGACGTTGTCCTGGTTTTCGACCATGCGCTTCAGGCCGTGGTGCAGGATCACGCCGACCTCGTGCGCGAAGGTCGGGTCGTAGCTGATGCAGTTCGGAATCGTGCCGGCCAGGATGTGGCTGTGGCCGTCTTCATGCTGCAGACCTTCGCCGTTGAGCGTGGTGCGGCCCGAGGTGCCGCCGAGCAGGAAGCCGCGCGCCTGCATGTCGCCGGCGGCCCACGCCAGGTCGCCGACACGCTGGAAGCCGAACATCGAGTAGTAGACGTAGAACGGAATCATCACGCGGTTGCTCGTCGAATACGAGGTCGCCGCGGCGATCCAGCTGCTCATGCCGCCGGGCTCGTTGATGCCTTCCTGCAGAATCTGCCCGGCCTTGTCCTCGCGGTAGTACATGACCTGGTCCTTGTCGACCGGGGTGTACTTCTGCCCTTCGGGGTTGTAGATGCCGATCTGGCGGAACAGGCCCTCCATGCCGAAGGTGCGCGCTTCGTCCACCAGGATCGGCACCACGCGCGGGCCGAGCGCGGGGTCGCGCAGCAGTTGCGTCAGAAAGCGCACGTAGGCCTGCGTGGTGCTGATCTCGCGCCCCTGCGCGGTGGGGTCGAGCACGGCCTTGAACGTCTCCAGCGCCGGTACCGTGAAGCTCTCGTCGGCCTTGGCGCGGCGTTGCGGCAGGTAGCCGCCGAGCGCCTGCCGGCGTTCGTGCAGGTACTTCATCTCGGGCGTGTCGTCAGCCGGCTTGTAGAACGGAATCTTCGGCAGGTCGGCGTCGGGGATCGGCACGTTGAAGCGGTCGCGGAAGTAGCGGATGTCGTCGTCGCTGAGCTTCTTCGCCTGGTGCGCGGTGTTCTTGCCTTCGCCGGCCTTGCCCATGCCGTAGCCCTTGACGGTCTTGATGAGCACGATCGTCGGTTCGCCGGCGTGGTGCGTGGCGCGATGGAAGGCCGCGTAGACCTTGCTCGCGTCGTTGCCGCCGCGGCGCAGGTTCCAGATTTCGGAATCGCTCATCTTCGCCACCATCTCCAGCGTGCGCGGGTCGCGGCCGAAGAAGTTCTTGCGCACGAAGGCGCCGTCGTTCGCCTTGAAAGCCTGGTAGTCGCCGTCCAGCGTGTCCATCATGACCTTGCGCAGCGCGCCGTCCTTGTCGCGCGCCAGCAGGGCGTCCCACGCCTGGCCCCAGATCACCTTGATGACGTTCCAGCCGGCGCCGCGGAACTCACCCTCAAGCTCCTGGATGATCTTGCCGTTGCCGCGCACCGGGCCGTCCAGGCGCTGCAGGTTGCAGTTGACGACGAACACCAGGTTGTCGAGCTTTTCGCGTGCGGCCAGGCCGATGGCGCCCAGGCTCTCGGGTTCATCCATCTCGCCGTCACCGAGGAAGACCCAGACCTTGCGGTTGGCGGTGTCGGCGATGCCGCGCGCGTGCAGGTACTTCAGGAAGCGCGCCTGGTAGATCGCCATCAGCGGGCCCAGCCCCATGCTGACGGTGGGGAACTGCCAGAACCCGGGCATCAGCTTCGGGTGCGGATAGCTGCTCAAGCCCTTGCCGCCGACCTCCTGGCGGAAGTTCAGCAACTGTTCCTCGCTCAGCCGGCCTTCGAGAAACGCACGCGCGTAGATGCCCGGCGCGCTGTGTCCCTGGATGTACAGCAGGTCGCCGCCGTGGCCTTCGCTCTCGGCGTGCCAGAAGTGGTTGAAGCCAGCCGCGAACATGTGCGCCAGCGACGCAAAACTGCTGATGTGGCCACCGAGGTCGCCGCCGTCTTCGGGGTGCAGGCGATTGGCCTTCACCACCATCGCCATCGCGTTCCAGCGCATGTAGGCGCGCAGCCGGCCTTCGAGTTCGAGGTTGCCGGGGCTGCGCTCTTCCTGGTCGGGCGCGATCGTATTGGTGTAAGCCGTGTTGCCCGAGAACGGCATGTCGATGCCGGCCTGGCGCGCCTGGTCGATGAGCTGGCTGAGCAGGAAATGCGCGCGCTCCGGGCCTTCGGCGGCGATGACGGCGGAAAGCGATTCGAGCCATTCGCGGGTTTCCTGCGCGTCGGCGTCGGCGGCGGCGGGCAAGCTGTGCGGCAAGGCGGACATGTCTTGTCTCCTCTGTCTTTGTATCTATGGCGGACGGGAATTCTTGTCTCGCCGCAAGTTTGGCATAGAACAAACGATTTCAAATAGTGCGCATCAATATCGTGATGCGAAATCACGAACGTCGTGCAGGGCGCCGGCGCCTTGGATAATCCGCCGCATGGTGCTCCCACGCTCTCCGCTCGCCGGCACGCCCCCACCGATGGCCGAAGCGCGCCGACTGTTCCGCCTGTGGTGGCGGCGCCAGTCGCCTGCGCGACAGGACCGCTTCGCGACGATGGCCCCGCTGATCTCGGTGCTGCTGTTCCTGGCCGCCATCATCTCGGCGTTCTGGTACCTGCGCAACGAGGAAATCGAGCGCGAGACCGAGTCGGTCAAGCGCGACACCGAGATCACGCAGCAGCAGATCGGCCTGCGCCTGATCCAGAACCAGGAACAGGTCATCCGTCTGGCGCGCGAGGTGGTGTCGCACGAGCTCGACGCCAAGGCCTTCATGGCGCAGGCGGCGGTGTTCACGCGCGAACGGCCCGAGGTCGTGCAGTTGAGCTGGGTCGACGCCAACCACGTGCCGGTGGCCAGCTACTGGGCGCTGCTGTACCGCAGCGAAGGCATCGAAGGGGGCGCATCGCTGCCGCAGGCCGGGCGCGACAACGACAGCGAGCTGACGTTTCGCGCCGCGCGCAGCACGCGGCTGCCGGCCTATTCGCGCGCCTTCAGCGACGCGTCGGACAGCGCCGTGTTCCAGCTTCAGGTGCCGTTGATCGAACACGGCGCCTTCGCCGGCGCGCTGGTCGTCGAATACTCGGTCGACTCGCTGCTGCGTTACCTCGTGCCGGCCGAGGTGTCGCGCCGCCACATGATCTCGGTCATCGACCAGAGCCAGAACGTGCTCGCCAGCCCGGTGACGCTGATGCCGGGTCAGACGCGCACGCCGGCGCCCATCGTCGACGATGCGCCGCTGACGCCGGCGATGAACGGCCTGCTGCTGCGCGGCCAGGGCTGGCGCACGTCGGTCGGCCTGATCAGCAATACGCTGTTCTGGATGGTCGTCGCGCTGTCGGTGCTGACGGTGTGGATGCTGCTCGGCACCTGGCGCCACATGCGGCGGCGGGCGCAGATCCAGAGCGCGCTCGTGCAGGAAACCAACTTCCGCCGCGCGATGGAGAACTCCATGCCCACCGGCATGCGCGCGATGGATCTGGAAGGCCGCATCAGCTACGTCAACGCGGCGTTCTGCCAGATGACGGGCTTCGGCGAAGCCGAGCTCGTCGGTCGCCTGCCGCCCTACCCCCACTGGCCGCCGGACCGCATCGACGAGAACAGCCGCCTGCTGCAGCAGGAGCTGCAGGGCCGCAGCCCGCCCGGCGGCATCGAGGTCAAGCTGCTGCGCAAGGACGGCGCCGTGTTCGACGGCCGCATGTACGTCAGCCCGCTGATCGACCCCAAGGGCCAGCAGACCGGCTGGATGACGAGCATGACCAACATCACCGAGGCCAAGCGCATCCGCGACCAGCTCTCGGCATCGCACGAGCGTTTCACCACCGTGCTGGAAGGGCTGGACGCGTCGGTCTCGGTGCTCTCGGTGCAGCAGAGCGAGCTGCTGTTCGCCAACCGCTCGTACCGGCTCTGGTTCGGCGGCGATGCACGCGGCCACGGCGCGCTGGCCGGCGGCATCTCGCACGCAAACTTCGAGCCCGAGAGCGACGACGATGTCGACAACCTCTCGGGGCTGCCGACGCAGGAGCTCACCGAGGCCGGCGGCAGCCCGCGCGAGGTCTTCGTCGAATCGCTGCAGAAGTGGTTCGACGTGCGTTCGCGCTACCTGCAGTGGACCGATGGCCGGCTGGCGCAGATGGTCATCGCCACCGACATCACGGCGCGTCTGCGGGCCGAGGAACAGGCCGCGCTGCAGGCCGAGAAGGCGCAGGTCACGAGCCGCCTCGTGACGATGGGCGAGATGGCGTCGTCGGTGGCGCACGAGCTGAACCAGCCGCTGACGGCCATCACCAACTACTGCAACGGCATGGTGTCGCGCGTGCAGGCCGAGTCGATAGGGCAGGACGACCTCATCGCGGCGTTGCAGAAGACGGCGCGCCAGGCCGAGCGCGCGGGGCAGATCATCCACCGCATACGCGCCTTCGTGAAACGCAGCGAGCCGCAGCGCCAGGCCGCCCAGGCGCGCCAGATCGTCGACGACGCGGTCGATCTGGCCGGCATCGAACTGCGGCGGCGCAACGTCGCCATCCACACCTACGTCGCGCAGCGCCTGCCGACGCTGATGGTCGACCCCATCCTCATCGAGCAGGTGGTGCTGAACCTGCTGAAGAACGCCGCCGAGGCGATCGACAGCGCGGACATGCCGCCGGCACGCCGCCACATCGAGATGCGCGTCGTGCCGCGCCACACCGCAGAAGAGGGCGGCGTCATCGAATTCAGCGTCACCGACATGGGGCCGGGGCTGAAGGAGGAAATCATCGGCCGTCTCTACGAGGCCTTCTTCTCCACCAAGCCCGAAGGCCTGGGCATCGGGCTGAGCCTGTGCCGCTCGATCGTCGAGTCGCACCGCGGCCGGATGAAGGCGCAGAACCTCTACAATGGCCCCGCGATCGTCGGGTGCCGTTTCTCCTTCACGTTGCCGGTGGATTTGCCGGTGCGCATCGAGAGCGCGCCCACTGCGACCGAGGCCGACCCGGCCTCGCCTTCGAACTCCACCGTGACATCCTGAATGAGCCTGATCCCCAAGAAAGGCACCGTCTACGTCGTCGACGACGACGAGGCCGTGCGCGACTCGCTGCAGTGGCTGCTCGAAGGCAAGGACTACCGCGTCAAGTGCTTCGACTCATCGGAATCGTTCCTCTCGCGCTTCGACCCGCGCGAGGTCGCCTGCCTGATCGCCGACATCCGCATGGACGGCATGAGCGGCCTCGAACTGCAAGACCGCCTGATGGAGCGCAAGAGCCCGCTGCCCATCGTCTTCATCACCGGCCACGGCGACGTGCCGATGGCGGTGACGACGATGAAAAAAGGCGCGATGGACTTCATCGAAAAGCCGTTCAAGGAAGAAGAACTGCTGGGCCTGGTGGAGCGCATGCTCGAACAGGCGCGCAGCGCCTTCAGCCAGCACCAGGAACAGGCCAGCCGCGATGCGCTGCTGTCGCGCCTGACCACGCGCGAAGCGCAGGTGCTCGAACGCATCGTCGCCGGGCGGCTGAACAAGCAGATCGCCGATGACCTGGGCATCAGCATCAAGACGGTGGAAGCGCACCGCGCCAACATCATGGAAAAGCTCAACGCCAACACGGTGGCCGATCTGCTGAAGATCGCCCTCGGTGCGCAGAGCAAGGCCTGAGAGGCCGCTGGCCGAACATCTTTCAACCTCTGGTCAAGGCCGCTGCGAAGCGGCCTTGCCCGTTTGTGGAGCCCCACCCGCCATGACCGCCCGACTCATAGACGGTGCCGCCTTGTCGCGCCAGATGCGCAGCGTCGTTGCCGAAGGCGCGGCGCGCCTGCCGCAGCCGCCGGGTCTGGCGGTGGTGCTCGTCGGCGACGACCCGGCCAGCGCCGTCTACGTGCGCAGCAAGGTCAAGGCCTGCGCCGAAGTCGGCCTGCATTCGGTGTTCGAGAAGTACGACGCCACGCTGTCGGAACAGGCCCTGCTGCAGCGCATCGCCGCGCTCAATGCCGACCCCGCGATCCACGGCATCCTGGTGCAGTTGCCGCTGCCCCGCCACATCGACCCGCACAAGGTCATCACCGCCATCAGCACCGCGAAAGACGTGGATGGCTATTCGACGCTGTCGGCCGGCGAACTGCTGACCGGCCTGCCGGGGCTGCGCCCCTGCACCCCCTTCGGCTGCATGAAGCTGATCGAAAGCACCGGCATCGATCTGCGCGGCAAACATGCCGTCGTCATCGGCCGCAGCAACACGGTGGGCAAGCCGATGGCGCTGCTGCTGCTGCAGGCCAACGCCACCGTCACCGTCTGCCACAGCGCGACGCCCGATCTCGGCCTGCACACACGTCAGGCCGATGTCGTGGTGGTCGCGGTGGGGCGGCGCAATACGCTGACGGCGGACATGGTCAAGCCGGGCGCCGTCGTCGTCGACGTCGGCATGAACCGCAACGAGGCCGGCAAGCTCTGCGGCGATGTCGACTTCGACGCCGTCAAGCAGGTCGCCGGCTGGATCACCCCGGTGCCCGGCGGCGTCGGCCCGATGACGATCACAATGCTGCTCGTCAACACGCTGGAGGCGGCACGGACCGCGGCGCCATGAACAATCCGCTGCTGGCCCACGACACGCTGCAGGCACTGCCGGCGTTCGCCGAGATCCGGCCCGAACACGTCACGCCCGCCATCGATGTGCTGCTGGCCGCGGCCGACGCCGCGTTGCAGCATGCGGTCGGCGACGCGGTTGCGGCCGACTATGGCGCGCTGTCGGCGGTGCTCGACGTGGCCGTCGAACGGCTGCGCCGCGCCTGGGGCGCGGTGGGCCACCTGCAGGCGGTGGCCGACACGCCGGCGCTGCGTGCCGCCTACAGCGAGAACCTGGCGCGCGTGACCGAATTCCATACCCGGCTCGGTGCCGATGCGCGCCTGTACGCGAAGTACAAGGCGGTGGCCGCGACGTCGCTGTCGGCCGAGCAGCGTCAGGCGCTGAACCATGCGCTGCGCGACTTTGTGCTCGGCGGCGCCGAACTGCAGGGCGCGGCGCGCGCGCGCTTTGCGCAGATCCAGGACCGCCTGGCCGAACTGGCGCAGCATTTCGGCGAGCACGTGCTCGACGCCACCGACGGCTTCGCGCTGCACGTCGGCCCCGAACGGCTGCGCGGCGTTCCCGCCGACGTGTGCGCGGCGACACGCGCCGCCGCCGACGCCGAAGGCCGGCCCGGCCACAAGCTGACGCTGCACGAACCAGTGCTGATTCCGTTGTTGTCGTATGCCGACGACCGGGAACTGCGCGAGACGCTGTTCCGCGCCCACGCCACGCGCGCCAGCGAGTTCGGCCCCGCAGCGCTGGACAACACGGCGCTGATGCGCGAGATGATCGAACTGCGCCACGAGGAAGCGGCCTTGCTCGGCCAGCCGAGTTATGCACATCTGTCGCTGGTGCCGAAGATGGCCGAATCGCCGCAGCAGGTGCTGGCCTTCATCCGCGATCTGGCGCGCCGCGCGCGCGCCGGCGCCGAACGTGAGCGCGATCAACTCGAAGACTTCGCGGCGCGTGAACTCGGCCTGCTCGACATGCAGGCCTGGGACCGCCGTTATGCGAGCGAAAAGCTCAAGCAGGCGCGCTTCGATTTCAGCAGCAACGACGTCCGGCAGTACTTCACCGAGCCGCGGGTGCTCGACGGCATGTTCCGCCTTGTCGAAAACCTGTTCGACGTGAGCATCCGGCCGCGACCTGCAGGGCAGGTTTCGGTCTGGCACGACAGCGTGCGCTTCTTCGATGTCGAGCGCGCCGGCCAGACCATCGCCGGCTTCTACATCGATCTCTACGCGCGGCCCGGCAAGGACGCCGGCGCCTGGATGGACGAGGTGCGCCAACGCTGGGTGCGCCCCGACGGCGGCGGCCTGCAACTGCCGCTGGCGCACCTGATCTGCAACTTCGCGCCGCCGCTGGGCGGGCGGCCGGCGCTGCTCTCGCACGACGACGTGATCACGCTGTTCCACGAGTTCGGCCACGGCCTGCACCACATGCTGACGCGCGTCGACGAGATGGCGCTGGCCGGCATCGCCGGCGTGGAATGGGACGCCGCCGAACTGCCGAGCCAGTTCATGGAGAACTTCTGCTGGGAATGGGACGTGCTGTCGCAGCTGTCCAGCCATGTCGACAGCGGCGAGCCACTGCCGCGCGCGCTGTTCGACAAGATGCTCGCGGCGCGCACCTTCCAAAGCGGGCTGGAGATGCTGCGCCACTGCGAGTTCGGCCTCTTCGACATGCGCGTGCATGCCGAGCCCGACGCTGCCGCGCGTGTGCGCGCGCTGGCCGACGAAGTGCGGGCCGAGGTGTCGGTGCTGCCGGCGACCGATTTCGTGCGCTACCCCAACAGCTTCACGCATCTGTTCGACGGCGGCTACGCCGCGGGCTTCTACGGCTACGCCTGGGCCGAGGTGCTTTCGGCCGATGCCTTCAGTGCATTCGAGGAGGCCGGGCTGTTCGATGCCGACACCGGGCGCCGCTATCTGCAAAGCATTCTGGAGGTCGGCGGCAGCCGGCCGGCGCTGCAGAACTTCGTCGCCTTCCGCGGCCGTGAACCGCGCATCGATGCGTTTCTGCGCCACCGGGGCATCGCTTGAAAGCCGGTGCACATGTCGACTAGATTCGAGCCATGAAACCCATTCTGCTCACCGCCGCGCTGCTGACTCTGTTCAGCAGCGCGGCCCTGGCCCAGTACAAGGTGATAGGCGCCGATGGCAGCGTCACCTACACCGATCGACCGCCGGTGAACACCAGCGCCCGCATCACCGAAATCAAGCACCGCGGCGAGGCCGCGGTGGACGCCGACGCATCGCTGCCCTTCGAGTTGCGGCAGGTGGCGACGCGTTTTCCGGTCACGCTCTACACCACCGCCGACTGCCCGCCCTGCGACGCCGGACGCAGGCTGCTGCAGCAACGCGGCGTGCCGTACAGCGAGCGCCGGGTCGTCAGCGACGCCGATGCAGCCGCGCTCGAACGTGCGGTCGGCGGGCGCACGGTGCCGGCATTGACGATAGGCGCGCAGGCCCTGCGAGGGCTGTCCGAAACCGACTGGTCGGCCTACCTCGACGCCGCCGGTTACCCGCGCGAATCGCAGTTGCCGGCGAATTGGCAGCCGCCGGTGCCGACCGCTCTGGTGCAGCGCGCGGCGCTGCCGGCGCTGCCGGCGCGGCCTGCCGCGGCAACACCCGCGGCCCCCGCTGCCCCGCCTGCGGTGCCGCAGGACGGCGCCGCCTCGGCGCCAGCGTCGAAGATCCGCTTCTAGTTCCGGCCCTGGTTCCTGCGCTCAGGCGCGCGCCGTCTGCAGCCGGCGCGCCACCCACGAGCCGGCGCCGACAGCTCCGCCCACGGTCCAGAATAGCGCTGCCGCGCCCACCAGCGTGCCGGCGGCGCCGAACAGCAGCGGCATCAGCGTGCTCGACGCATTGATCGCCATCGAGCGCAGCGCCAACGCCTCGCCGTGCCGGTTGTCGGGCGTGAGGTGGTGCAGCGTCGACATGATCATCGGCTGCACGCAGCCCAGCGTCAGGCCCAGCAGCACCGCGCAGCCCGCCATCAGCCAGGGCGTGTGCGCCAGCGGATAGAGCGCGAACACGAGGCCGGTGCCGAACATCGCCGCACGCACCACCTGGCCTTCGCGCAGCCGGTCCGCCAGCATCGGAATGAAAAAGCGCACACACGTCACCGACAGCGTGAAGGTGCCGAGCACGAGGCCGATGGTCGACGCGCTGAAGCCGCGTTCATGGCCGAGGATGGGCACCGCAAAACTGTGCACGTCCCAGCACATCGACAACAGCCAGTTGACGATCAGCAGCCGCTTCATGCCGGGCGCCGCCAGCAGCTCCCACGCGTTGCCGGCGAGCCGGCTCGATGCGTTGGCGCGCGGCGGCGTCGCGGGCACGCTGCGCGCCGAAACCAGCGTTGCCAGCGGCATCAGGAACAGCAGCGCGTAGGCGGCGGCAAAGCCGGCGGCGTCGATCATGAAGCCCACCGCCACCGGGCCGACGACGTTGGAGAACGACGGCGCGATGCCGAGCCAACTGAACACGCGCACGCGCTCGGTCGCGTTGCGTGCCGCCAGCCCGGCCGTGCGCTGGATCGTCAGCATGCCCATGTTCGCGCCCGAGCCGGCGAGCATCGCCGCCACGCACAGCGTCGTGAAGTGCAGCCCGCCGTGCAGGCGTGTCGACAACAGCGCGAACAGCACGCCGGCGCACGCCAGCGCGACGGACACGTGCACCGGCCGGTGGTAGCCCCAGCGGTCGGCCAGGCGGCCGGCGTGCATGGCCAGCAGCACCGGCGCGGCCGCGAACAAGGCCAGCAGCAGGCCCACCGACCAGGCGCTGTAACCTTCACCCAGCGCCTGCAACGGTGCGGCCAGACGCAGCCCCGCCATCGCCGAATGCAGGCCCACCTGGCCGATGATCAACGCCGCCAGCACCCGACCCGAGTGCGGCGGCGATGCGGTCTCGCCCTCACCTTCCCCTTCGCCTTCACTCATCGAGCAGTTCCTGCGCCACCGGCAGCAGTTGCTGCGCGCGTGCCTCGGGAAGCGCCTCGACGCTCTTGAGCTGGCGCGCCATCACGCGCGTGCGTGTCTCGGCCAGATCGATCGTATTGCTGGCCTCCTCGAGCTTCTTCTTCGTCTTCGCCAGCACGTCGCCGAACTTGCCGAATTCGGTCTTCACCGCACCCAGCACTTCCCACACTTCGGCCGAGCGCTTCTCGAGCGCAAGCGTTCGAAAGCCCATCTGCAGGCTCGTCAGCGTGGCCAGCAGGGTGGTCGGCCCGGCGAGCATCACCTTGTGCTCCCGCTGCAGCGCATCCACCAGGCCGGGCCGGCGCAGCGCCTCGGCATACAGGCCTTCGGTGGGCACGAAGAGGATCGCGAAGTCGGTCGTGTGCGGCGGGCCGATGTACTTGTCGCGGATGCTGCGCGCTTCCAGCCGCAGCCGGGTCTCGATCGCCTTGCCGGCGGCCTCGGCGGCCGCGGCATCGGCGCGCTCGTGGGCGTCGAGCAGGCGCTCGTAGTCCTCGCGCGGAAACTTCGCATCGATGGGCAGCCACAGCGGCACGCCGTCGGCGCGCTGGCCCGGCAGCCGGATCGCGAAGTCCACACGTTCGTTGCTGCCCGGCAGCGTGGCCACGTTGACGCCGAACTGCTCGGCCGTGAACACCTGTTCCAGCAGCACCGCGAGCTGCACCTCGCCGAACACGCCGCGCGTCTTCACGTTGCTGAGCACGCGGTTCAGCGAGCCGACATCGCGCGCCAGCGTCTGCATCTCGCCCAGTCCCTTGTGCACCTGCTCCAGCCGGTCGGCCACCTGCTTGAAGCTCTCGCCCAGGCGCTGCTCCAGCGTGGCGTGCAGCTTCTCGTCGACCGTCGCACGCATCTGGTCGAGCTTCTTCTCGTTGCCTTCCTGCAAAGCCACGAGGCGCTGGTCCACCGCCTGGCGCACGTCGTTCAGGCGCCGTTCGTTGGCTTCGGACAGCAGGCGCAACTGCTCGACCAGCGTCTCGCTGAAGCGGCGCAGCGCGGCCTCGGTCTGCGCCTGCGTGGCGGCGAGCTGGCCGCGGAACGAATCGATCTGCTCGTTCTGCGTGCGCGCCGTGTCGCCGCCTTGCGTCAGCAGCATCTGCTGGAAGGTGCCGAGGTCGGCGCGCGCGGCCTGCGCGGCGCGCCCGAGTTCGTCGCGCAGCGCACGTTCCAGCTCACGCTGCGGCGCGTCGTCGCGCCGCCTGAGCACGATCCACAACAGCAGCACCAGGTTGAGCGCCAGCAGCGCGGGAACGATCCATGACGGCATGCGGCGATTGTGGCAGTTGGCGTGCAACGCACGAAAGCGCCATTCGCAGTACGCTCGCGGCCGTCCGACAACGAGAGGAGACCCCATGATCAAGCTGAACGTCAACGGCAGGACGGTTTCGGTGGACGCCGACGCCGACACGCCGCTGCTCTGGGCGCTGCGCGACAACCTGCAGATGACGGGCACCAAGTTCGGTTGCGGCATGGCCTTGTGCGGCGCGTGCACGGTGCATCTGGACGGCGCCGCGGTGCGCTCGTGCGTGACGCCGATCTCCGCCGCCGCCGGCCACAGGGTGACGACCATCGAAGCGATGGCCGGCACCAAGACCGGCCAGGCCGTGCAGGCCGCGTGGGTGGCGCACGACGTGCCGCAATGCGGCTATTGCCAGTCGGGTCAGATCATGAGCGCGTGCGCGTTGCTCAGCACGAACAAGACACCCGCCGACGCCGACATCGACAGCGCGATGAGCGGCAACATCTGCCGCTGCGGCACCTACAACGAGATCCGCGCCGCCATCAAGGACGCCGCGGTGACGCTGCAAAGGATGGCGTGATGGTGCCCCCAAGCTCGCTTTCGCTCGCCGCCCCCCGAGGGGGCCGTCCGCTGACGGGCCGGCAGAGCCGGGCCCGTGGCGGGAAGCTTGATCAGGTCGCTGCAATTTGTCGCACTTGGCTGACGCTCGGCGTCATGGAGAACTGACATGGACATGCCTCGAAACAATGCCGGCCGGCGCGCTTTCCTGCAAGGCGGCGGTGCGCTCGTCGTCGGATTCGCGCTGCCGATGGGCGGTCGTGCACTCGCTGCGTCGGCCAGCGGCAACGCGGTCTTCCGCCCCAACGCCTATCTGCGCATCACGGCCGACAACCACATCACGGTGGTCTGCGGTTCGTCGGAGATGGGCCAGGGCGTGCTGACGGCAATTCCGATGCTGCTCGCCGAGGAGCTCGATGCCGACTGGGCGCTGGTGAGTGTCGAGCAGGCGCCGGTCGACAAGGCATTCGCCAACCCGGCGTTCGGCATGCAGGCCACCGGCGGCTCGGCCACCGTGCGCGGCCACTGGCTGCCGATGCGCCAGGCCGGCGCCGCGGCGCGTGAGATGCTGGTCGCCGCAGCGGCGGCGAAGTGGAAGGTCGACGCGTCGCAGATCAGCACCGGCAAGAGCATGCTGGTGGGGCCGGGCGGCAGAAAGTCGAGCTACGGCGCACTGGCCAGCGCCGCCGCGCAGCAGCCCGTGCCCGCGAAGCCGACCTTGAAGAACCCGAAGGACTTCAAGATCCTGGGCCAGCCATTGCGTCGCCTGGATACGCCCGACAAGACCACCGGCAAGGCGAAATACGGCATCGACGCGCATGTGCCGGGCATGCTGGTGGCGGTGATCGCGCGCGCGCCGGCGCCGGGCGTGAAGCCCAGACCTTTCGACGAATCGAAAGCCAAGGCCGTCAGGGGCGTGCGGCAGGTGATCACGCTGCCCAGCGGCGTGGCCGTGCTGGCCAGCGGCTACTGGCCGGCGAAGAAAGGCCGCGACGCGCTGGCCATCGAATGGGAGATGGGCGACGCGGCGGCGTTGAACAGCGCCGGCGTCAGCGAGATGCTCGACGAAGGCGCACGCCATGGCGGCGCGGTGGCGCGCGACGCAGGCAACATCAACGATGCACTCGCCAACGCGGCGCGCACGCTCGACGCAAAGTACGAAGCGCCCTACCTCGCGCATGCCTGCATGGAGCCGATGAACTGCACCGCGTGGGTCAAGGGCAAGGGCGACGCCGCCACGGTCGAGATCTGGGTCGGCACGCAGAGCCAGGGCCCGGTGCAAGGCATCCTGGCGCAGGTGGCGCAGGCCACGCCGGCGAAGGTCAAGGTCAACACGATGATGCTCGGCGGCGGTTTCGGGCGCCGCTTCGCGCCCGACTTCGCGATCGACGCCACGCTGCTGAGCAAGCTCAGCGGCAAACCCGTGAAGCTGATCTACGCGCGCGAAGACGACATGGCGGCCGGCTTCTACCGGCCGGCTTCGGTGGTGCGCTTCGAGGCCGCGCTCGACGACAAGGGCACGCCGACGATGCTCAAGGCCGGCGTCGGCACGCCGTCGATCATGGCAGCGTCGGGCTTCATGAAGATCCCCGAAAACGGCGTCGATTCGTTCGCCGTCGAAGGGCTGGCCGACCACCCCTACGACATCGCCAACCAGCGCATCGACTTCAGCCGCCAGGAGCCCGGGCCGCAGGTCTGGTTCTGGCGTTCGGTGGGTCACTCGCACAACGCGTTTTTCATCGAAGGCTTCATCGACGAAATGGCCGCGGCAGCGAAGGCCGACCCCTATGAATACCGGCGCTCGCTGCTGGGCAAGGCGCCGCGTCATCTGGGCGTGCTGGAGCTGGCGGCGCAGAAGGCCGGCTGGGGCGCGCCACTGCCTGCCGGCACCGCGCGCGGCATCGCCGTGGCCGAGAGCTTTGGCAGTTATGTTGCGCAGGTGGCCGAGGTGTCGGTGGCCGACGACGGCACGCCCACGGTGCATCGTGTCGTTGCGGCGGTGGATTGCGGCATGACGGTGAATCCCGAGATCATCCGGCGCCAGATCGAAAGCGCCATCGTCTTCGGGCTCAGCGCCGCGTTCTACGGCCGCATCAGCTTCAAGGACGGGCGCATCGAGCAGAGCAACTTCCACAACTACCAGGTGCTGCGCATGAACCAGATGCCGAAGGTGGAAGTGCACATCGTCGCCAGCAGCGAAGCGCCGGGCGGCATCGGCGAGCCCGGCACGCCACCGGCAGCGCCGGCGGTGGTCAACGCGATCTACGCGCTGACCGGCAAACGCCTGCGGTCGCTGCCGATCGATACCGCGCTGCTCAAGCGCGCCTGACCCCGGCCAGCACCCCGGGGTTGATCGGCGACGGCACGGCCGCGCCGGTCAACGCCGCGATCAGGTTGTCGGCCGCCAGCTCGGCCATCGCGCGCCGCGTGCGCACGCTGGCGCTGGCGATGTGCGGCGTCAGCACCACGTTGGGCAGCGCCAGCAGATGCGGATGAACCGCAGGTTCACCTTCGAAGACATCCAGCCCCGCAGCGGCGATCTGCCGCTGGCGCAGCGCGGCGGCGAGCGCCGCATCGTCGACGATGCCGCCGCGCGCGATGTTGGTCAGCGTCGCCGTCGGCTTCATCAGCGCCAGTTCGGCGGCGCCGATGGCATGGTGGCTGGCCGCCGAATACGGCAGCACCAGCACCAGATGGTCGGCCTCGCGCAGCAGCGTGGCCTTATCGACATAGCGTGCACCCAGCGGCGCTTCCAGCGCGGCCGCCAGGCGGCTGCGGTTGTGATAGATCACGCGCATGCCGAAGCCCAGCGCGCCGCGGCGCGCGATGCCCTGGCCGATGCGGCCCATGCCAAGGATGCCCAATGTCGCGCCGTGCACGTCGCTGCCGGTGAACATGTCGTAGGACCAGCGTGTCCATTCGCCGCGGCGCAGGAAATGTTCGCTCTCGGCGATGCGGCGTGCGGCAGCCATCATCAGCGCGAAGCCGAAGTCGGCCGTGGTTTCGGTCAGCACGTAGGGCGTGTTGGTGGCCAGCACGCCATGCGTGGTGCAGGCGTCGATGTCGATGTTGTTGTAGCCCACGGCCATGTTGCAGACCGCCCTGAGCTGCGGGTTGGCGACCAGCAGCGCGGTGTCTATGCGCTCGCTGCCGGTCGTCAACGCACCCTGCTTGCCGTGCAGCCGCGCGCTCAACTCGGCTGCCGTGAAGATGGTGTCGGCGGGGTTGTCGTCGACCGTGAAGTGCGTGCGCAGGCGTTCGACCACCTCGGGAAACACCGCGCGCGCCACCAGCACGCGGGCGCGCGCGTCACTCATTGCGGCGCCACCACGGGCGCCGGCTCCTGCACGTGCAGCGGCGCATCGGCGTGGAAGTCCAGCACCATCAGCATCACGACAAAGCTCAACACATAGGCCAGCACCACCGGCCAGCCGTGGCGCAACCAGGCCACGGCGTTTTTCGCTTCGGGGTACATGCTCGACAACGCGACGCCGGCCGACGAGCCGAACCACAGCATCGAGCCGCCGAAGCCGACCGCGAAGGCCACGAAGCCCCAGTCGTAGCCGCCCTGCTTCAGCGCCAGCGCGGTGAGCGGAATGTTGTCGAACACCGCGCTCACGAAGCCCAGGCCGAGCGCCGATTGCCACGATGCGTCGGGCAGGCGCTCCACCGGCATCATCGACGCACACAGCACCAGGCTGAGCAGGAAGGCCGAGCCGCGCGCCGCGCCCGGCAGCAGGCTCCAGTCCATGCGCCGCACCAGTGCGCCCAGCAGCAGCGCCACCCAGACCGCCGCACCCAGGAACGGAAAGCTGTCGGACCAGGCCTTCAGCCGCGTATTGATGACGATGTTGGTGACGATGGCCAGACCGAGGATGAAGGCGACGATGGCCACGCGCACCCAGTCGATGTGGGTGCCCGGTTCGGTTTCCTTGGCAATCGGCGAATAGCGCTGCTGCTGAAACGCCGCCGGCACGCCGAAGATCACCAGCGCCAGGACCGCTGCAACATAGGCTTCGAGCACGGCCGCCGGGTGCACGCCGGCGATCCACATCATCGTCGTCGTGGTGTCGCCGACCACGCTGCCCGAACCGCCCGCATTCGACGCCGCGACGATGGCAGCCAGGAAGCCGATATGCACCTTGCCGCGGAACAGCGTGTGCGCCATCGCGCCGCCGATCATCGCCGCGGCGATGTTGTCCAGGAAGCTGGAGATCACGAACACCAGCACCAGCAGCACGAAACAGCCGATCCAGTTGTTCGGCAGCACCGCCGGCAACACCGCGGGCACTTCGCTTTCCTCGAACAGCTTGGCCAGCAGCGCAAAGCCCAGCAGCAGCAGCAGCAGGTTCGAGAAGATCACCCACTCGTGGCCGAGGTGATGCACGAAGCCGCGGAGGCCCGGCCCCTGCACGAACGGAGAGAAGACGATCTTGTAGAGCGAGATCAGCACCGCGCCGCTGACCGCGATGGCCAGCGTGTGGTGATGAAACAGCGCCACACACAGCAGCACGGCGGCAAAGATCATGAACTCGATCGGCACCGGGCCGATGCTGGGGCCGTGAAAACCGGTGGCCGCGACGGCACACGTCGGCAGTGCGGCGAGTGCGGCACATGCCACAGGTGCGACAAGTGCGGCGGCCGCAGGAAGCAATCGGGTTCTGGTCATGCCCCGATTCTAAAAAGGCATTCCTTGGCAAAGGCTGAACAACACGCTATTCGAGGAACCGTGCAAACCCGGATACCGGCTCGCGCTCGGTGACCAACGTGTTCTCCACCGCCGCCGCATCGGCATGGCCGAGCGACATGCCGCAGACCACCATCTGCTGCGCGTCGAGCGCCAGCTCGTCGGCGATGATGCGATGGAACTGCGTGAACGCGGCCTGCGGACAGGTGTCCAGCCCGCGCGCGCGCGCCGCGATCATCACGCTCTGTAGGAACATGCCGTAGTCGAGCCAGCTTCCCTGCTGCATCGCGCGGTCGATGCTGAAGATCAGGCCCACGGGCGCATCGAAGAAGCGGTAGTTGCGGCGGTGCTGGGCGTGCATGCGCTCCTTGTCGGCGCGTCCGATGCCGAGCAGCGAATAGAGATCCCAGCCCACCTTGCGCCGACGCTCGATGAACGGTGAACGCCATTCGGTCGGGTAGTAGGCGTATTCCTCGGTGTGCGTCGCGCGCTGCACCGGGTCGTCGTAGGCCTCGATGATGCGCGCCGACAGCGCGTCCTTGGCCGCGCCCGTCAGCACATGCACCTGCCACGGCTGGGTATTCGTGCCCGACGGCGAGCGTGCGGCCACGTCGAGGATGGCCGCCACCGTCTCGCGTGGCACCGGCGTCGGCAGGAAGGCGCGCAGCGAGCGGCGCGACGTGATGGCCGCGTCGACTGCGGCAATGGTCTCTGCGGTGATCTTCATGCGGCGGGGTGCAGGGGTTGCAGCGCCGACAGCAGCGCGGGCGGCAGCGGCAGCGGGCGCCGCGTTGCGCGGTCGACGTAGACATGCACGAAATGGCCCGCCGCCGCCGACAGTGGCTGTCCTTCGGCGAACAGCCCCACTTCGTAGCGCACGCTGGACCTGCCCTGCTGCGCGACACGCAGGCCGGCCTCGACGCGCTGCGGGAACGCCAGCGGCGAGAAGTAGCTGCAGTGCGTCTCGACCACAAGGCCGATGGCATCGCCCTGGTGGATGTCCAGCGCCCCCGCGGCGATGAGGTAGCGGTTCACCACGCTGTCGAAGAAGCTGTAGTAGACGACGTTGTTGACATGGCCGTAGACATCGTTGTCCATCCAGCGTGTCGTGAGGGTGCTGAAGTGGCGATAGTGGTCGCGGCTTCTGGGTTGGGCGCGTTCGGGATTCATGGCGCGCATTCTGCCGCCCTTGCGGGCCGGGCCCGCGGCGGCAGCCTGGCTGCCGCGAGTCCCGGCCGCGGGTTGGCGCCACCTTTAGGAGCTTGCGTCTAAATTTGCTGCGACGCAGCAAATAGTGCTTGCGTTGCCCGCGGGCACCCCTATACTTCGACTTATGTTGCAGCGCAGCATTTTCACCGAGATTCGACAGCGCTGAAGCCTGATCCCTCCTCGTCACTACCTCATGGAGACCCTGATGAACTTCACCCACGAACACTTCGTCGCCGCCCAGAAATCCAGCGTCGAGACGCTCTTCGGCCTTACCGCCCAGGCCTTCGAAGGCGTTGAAAAGCTGGTCGAGCTGAACCTGCAGGTCGCCAAGACCTCGCTCAGCGAAGCTGCCGCCACCACGCAGGCCGCGCTGTCGGTCAAGGACGCGCAGGAACTGCTGGCCCTGCAAGCTAGCTTGGTGCAGCCGAGCGCTGAAAAGGCTGCCGCCTACGGCCGCCACCTGTATGACATCTTCGCCGGCACCAGCGCCGAAGTGAACCGCGTCACCGAAGCGAACATGGCCGATGCGCAGTCGAAGGTACTGGCCGTCGTCGACAACGCGGTCAAGAACGCGCCCGCGGGCAGCGAAAACGCCGTCGCGCTGGTGAAGTCGGCCGTTGCTGCGGCCAACAACGCCTACGAGAGCGTGCACAAGGCCGCCAAGCAGGCCACCGAAGTGGCCGAGGCCAACTTCACCGCGATGAGCAACACGGCTGCCAAGGCGACGCAGGCCGCCACCAAGAGCAAGCGCGCCGCCTGATCACTGCGCTTCTCCTTGTCTGAGCGGCCCGGTCTTTCGACCGGGCCGTTTTACTTTCCAGGTGGGTGAAGCACCTTCTAGCGCGTGAGCGCCGCGATGCGGGCGCGCAGCGACGGCAAGGCCGCCAGCGCCGCCGCGCGCCCGGCCAGGATGGCGCGCCGGCGGCCCGCGAAGTCGGTGCTGGAGACACCCGCCAGCGCCGGGCGCACGACGATGTCGGCATCGCGCAACTCGAAGCTGTTGATGCTGCGGCTCATGATCGCGAAGGTCTGCAGCAGCATCTCCAGCACGTCCGACGTCGGGTTGCCTTCGGGCGGCGACGTGATGTCGACTGCAACCACCAGATCGGCGCCCATGCGGCGCGCAAAGCGCACCGGCACCGGCGACACCAGGCCGCCGTCCACGTATTCGCGCTTGCCGATGCGCACGGGCTGGAACACTGCCGGCACCGCGCTCGACGCACGCACCGCTTCGCCCGGGTCGCCGCGCTGGAACAGGATGGGCTGGCCGCTGTCGAGGTCGGTGGCCACGATGCCCAGCGGCAGCGCCATCTTCTCGATCGGCCGAAAACCGGTCTGCTCGCGCACGAAGCGCGCGAGCGCCTCGCCGCGGATGAGCCCGCGCATCGGGAAGGCCCAGTCGGTGATGCCGCCTTCATCCATCACCTGCGCCAGCGTGCCCATCTCCATGCCGCTCTTGCCCGACGCATAGAGCGCGGCGACCAGGCTGCCGGCCGAGGTACCGACCACCAGGCTGGGTCGGATGCCGGCCTCTTCGAGCACCTGGATGACGCCGATGTGCGCGAAGCCGCGCGCCGCGCCGCCACCGAGCGCCAAGCCGATGCGCGGCGGCTTTGGAGCCACCTCGACCAGCGGCGGGGCGGGTGGCGCCTCGGGCTTGACCTCGGACGCCACCACGGGCGGCACCGGGAGCACAGGCGCTGCAGGCGGTGGCGCCACTGGCGCCGATTGGCAGGCCGCCAGCACCACCAGCGGCAAGGCCCACAGCCGAGTCAGTCTATTAAATTCCATTTGGATATAAACAAGCTACTTTTATGTAGTTTTCAAGAATATGAAGGATTCCTAGAGTCGGTACCTCGCAGCAGAAAACCGCCATGTACCGCTACAACGAGTTCGACCGCCAGTTCGTCAAGGCCCGCGCCGCGCAGTTCCGCGATCAGCTCCAGCGCCACCTGGCCGGCGAGTTGCCGGAGGACGATTTTCGCGCGCTGCGGCTGCAGAACGGCTGGTACATCCAGCGTCATGCGCCGATGCTGCGGGTGGCCGTGCCCTACGGCGCGCTGGCCAGCCGGCAACTGCGCCAGTTGGCGCGGCTGGCGCGCCGGCATGATCTGCGCGATGCCGGGACGGCGCGCGAACGGGGTGGCTTCGGTCACTTCAGCACGCGCCACAACATGCAGTTCAACTGGATTCCGCTGACCGAGGCCGCTGACGCGATGGACATGCTGGCCGAGGTCGACATGCACGGCATCCAGACCAGCGGCAACTGCATCCGCAACATCACCACCGACGCGCTCGCCGGCATCGCCCCCGACGAACTGATCGACCCCCGCCCCTACTGCGAAATCATGCGTCAGTGGAGCACGCTGCAGCCCGAGTTCGCCTTCCTGCCGCGCAAGTTCAAGCTTGCCGTGATCGGCGCGCACGAGGACCGCGCCGCCATCGCCTGGCACGACATCGGCCTGCAACTGCACCACGACGCCGCCGGCGCCGTGGGCTTTCGCGTCTTCGTCGGCGGCGGCATGGGCCGCACGCCGGTCATCGCCACGCTGATCAACGACTTCGTGCCCTGGCAGCAGATCCTCGTCTTCATCGAGGCCATCGTGCGTGTCTACAACCTGCACGGCAGGCGCGACAACTCCTTCAAGGCACGCATCAAGATCCTCGTCAAGGCCGAAGGGCAGCGTTTTGTCGACGCCGTGAACGCCGAGTTCGCAGCACTGCTGCCCGACAGCCCGCATGTCATTCCGCAGGCCGAGTTCGACCGCGTCGCGGCCCACTTCGTGGCCCCGGTGCGCGAGCCCGCCACCCCGAAGACCGCCACCACCGGCGCGATGCCTGTGGCCTACAGCCGCTGGCTGGAGCGCAACGTGCACGGCCACAAGCTGCCGGGCTACCGCGCGGTGACGCTGTCGCTCAAGCGAGCCGGCCTGCCGCCGGGCGACGTCACGGCCGACCAGATGGACGGTGCGGCGGACCTGGCCGACCGCTTCAGCGCCGGCGAACTGCGCGTCACGCACGACCAGAACCTGCTGTTGCCATGGGTGGCCGAACACGAACTGCACGCGCTGTGGATGGCGGCCCGCGAAGGCGGTTTCGCAACGCCCAACATCGGCCTGCTGACCGACATGATCGCCTGCCCCGGAGGCGACCTCTGCGGTCTGGCGAATGCGCGCTCGCTGCCCATCGCCGCGGCCATCACCGAACGCTTCGACGACCTCGACACGCTGTACGACATCGGCGACATCGACCTCCACATCAGCGGCTGCATCAACAGTTGCGGCCACCACCACAGCGGCCACATCGGCATCCTCGGCGTCGACAAGGACGGCAGTGAGTGGTACCAGGTCACGCTCGGCGGCTCCGACGGCTCGACGCTCAGCGGCGCGGCCACGCCCGGCAAGGTGATCGGCCCGTCGTTCGCGGCCGACGAAGTGCCCGATGTCGTCGAAACGCTGGTCGACACCTACCGCCGCGAGCGCCAGGCGGGCGAACGTTTCATCGACACCGTGCGCCGCCTGGGCACACCGCCGTTCCGCGCCGCCGCCGACCGCGTTCGCCGCAGCACGGCGGCGCCGGTTGTCGCCTGAGGAGACAGACCGTGCAATTGATCGCCGTATCCGATGCCCTGCCCGCGCATGCACTGGCCTTGGCCAACACCGACGACGTGCTGGCGTTGGCGCACGGCGTGCGCAGCGCGCCGGCCGTGGTGCTGAACTTCCCCAAGTGGACCGATGGCCGCGCCTATTCGCAGGCCGTTCTGCTGCGCGGCCGGCTGCGTTATGCGGGCGAGATCATCGCCACCGGCGACGTCGTGGTGGACATGCTGCCGCTGCTGCGGCGCTGCGGCTTCGACGCCGCGCGGCTGCGTGCCGACCAGAACCCGCAGATCGCCGCGCGCGTCATGCAGTCGCTGCCCGCTCCGTTCCCTGGGCACTACCAGGGCGACGTGCTCGGCAGCCGTCCGCGCTTCGCACAATTCACCGCCTGAAGGCGCGCACCATGCCCTCTGCCATCGAGCTGCACGCGCGCAAGACGCGCGGTTTCGAGGCCCGCGTCGCGCACGCGGTGGCTCTGCTGCGCGAAGCCGCGCAAGACCATGCCGGCCGCATCGTGCAGGCCACCAGCCTGGGTGTCGAAGGCGTGGTGCTGACCGACATCATCGCGCGCCACAGGCTGCCGATCGCGGTGGCAACGCTGGACACCGGCCGGCTGCATGCACAGACGCTGGCGCTGATTGCGCGCATCGAGACGCACTACGGCCTGAACGTCGAGGTCTTCCGGCCGCGCCACGAGGCGGTGGTGCACTTCGTGCGCCAGCACGGCGAGAACGCGATGTTCGACAGCGTCGACCTGCGCAAAGGCTGCTGCGACCTGCGCAAGGTCGAACCGATGACGCGGCTGCTGCACGGCCGCAGCGCCTGGCTCACCGGCCTGCGCCGCGAGCAGTCGGCCGCGCGCAGCAGCGTGCCCTTCTTCGAGATCGATGCCGACGGGCGCGAGAAGTTCTATCCGCTGGCCGACTGGAGCGAGGCCGACATCTGGTTCTATGTGGCGACGCACGATGTGCCGTACAACGAACTGCACGACAGCTTCTTCCCCAGCATCGGCTGCGCGCCGTGCACACGCGCCATCGCCATCGGCGAGGACGCGCGTGCCGGCCGCTGGTGGTGGGAGCACGAAGGCGTGAAGGAATGCGGCCTGCACCTGCGCCCCGAAGCCGTGCCGGCATGATGGGCTGCGTCGTCTTCATCGGCGCAGGCCCGGGTGCGGCCGACCTCATCACCATGCGCGGCGCACGGCGCCTGGCCGACGCCGAGGTGGTGCTGTTCGACGCCCTCACCGACCCGGCGCTGCGCGACATGGCGCCGCGCGCGCGCTGGATCGACGTCGGCAAGCGCGGCTTCAGCCAGGCCACCGGCCAGGCGACGATCAATGCGATGCTGGTGCACCTGGCCACGCAGCACACGACGGTCGTGCGCCTCAAGGGCGGCGACCCAAGCATCTTCGGCCGCCTGGAAGAAGAGCTCGAGGCGCTGGCGCAGCATGGCATCGAGTGCGAGGTGGTGCCCGGCGTCACCGCCGCGATCGCCGCCGCGGCGGCAACGCGCCGACCCTTGACCCGCCGTGGCAGCGGTCGCAGCGTGAGCCTGACGACGGCGATGACGCGCGACGGTCATCTGCAGGGCGGCCGCCACGCCGACACCGAAGTGTTCTACATGGCCGGGCGCCAGCTCGCCGCGCTCGGGCGCCGCTTGCTCGGCGCCGGCTGGCCGGCATCGGCGCCGGTGAACGTGGTGTCGCGCGCCGGCTGGCCCGACCAGCTTGCAAGCGATCATTCGCTGGCCGACCTGGGCTCCGCGGCGCTGCTGCATGCGGGCCGCGCAACGGTCGTGGTGGTGGGCGCCGGCGCCGCACCCACGGGCGCCTCGCCGGCTGGCGTGGCGACGCGCAACACGCGCACCGCGGTGCCCGGCCGCGCGTCCTAAAATCCCGCCTTGCTCGGCCCTGTGCCGACCTCAGCCCGCTCTCTTTTCTCACCGAGCCTGCCCATGACTCACGTCGTTCTCGAATCGTGCATCCGCTGCAAATACACCGACTGCGTGGATGTCTGCCCGGTCGATTGTTTTCGCGAAGGCCCCAACTTCCTGACGATCGACCCCGACGAATGCATCGACTGTGCGGTCTGCATCCCCGAATGCCCGGTCAACGCCATCCTGCCCGAGGAAGACGTGCCCGGCGACCAGTTGCACTTCATCAAGCTCAACGCCGAACTGGCGCGGGGCTGGCCCAGCATCACCAAGCGCAAGACGCCGCCCGCCGACGCCGACGACTGGAAAGACCGCAAGGACAAATTCAAGGAGCTGATCCGCTAGCCTTCACGCCTGAAGTGAAGGACACATGGACATCTGCAGCGACGCCGAAATCTCCCGCCCCGAACACACGCCCGGCGAGCCGGTTCACGCCGATGCCGTGATCGTCGGCGCCGGCCCGGTGGGTTTGTTCCAGGTCTTCGAGCTGGGACTGCTGGAGATCAAGGCCCACGTCATCGACACGCTGGCCGAACCGGGCGGCCAATGCATCGAGCTCTACCCCGACAAGCCGATCTACGACATCCCCGCCGTGCCGGTGTGCACCGGCCGCGAGCTCACTGACCGCCTGCTGCAGCAGATCGCGCCCTTCGGCGCCAGCTTCCACCTCGGCCAGCAAGTGCAGACGGTGCAAAGGCAGCCGGACGGCCACTTCCTTGTGGAAACCACGGCCGGCGTGCGACTGCTCAGCCGCACGGTCGTGGTGGCCGGCGGCATGGGTTCGTTCCAGCCGCGCCGGCTCAACGTCGACGGTCTGGCCGCGTTCGAGGCGACGCAGATCTTCTACCGCGTGCAGGAGCCGGCGGCGTTCGCCGAGCGCCACCTCGTCATCGTCGGTGGCGGCGATTCGGCACTCGACTGGGCGCTGCACTTCGCGCAGCCCGGCGCGCAGCGCGCCGCCAGCGTGACGCTGGTGCATCGGCGCGATGTCTTTGCCGCCGCGCCGGCGAGCGTCGCCAGGATGAAGGCGCTGTGTGAGGCGGGGCAGATGCAGCTCATCATCGGCCAGGTCACGGGCTTCGAGGCAACGCAGGGGCGGCTGACGCGGTTGAAGGTCAGCGCCGGCGACGGCGTCACGCGTCTCGTGGCGCTGGATGCGATGCTGGTCTTCTTCGGCTTGAGCCCCAAGCTCGGGCCGATCGCCGACTGGGGCCTGGCGCTGGAGCGCAGACAGGTCGTCGTCAACACGGCGACGTTCGAAACCAGCGAACCCGGCATCTTCGCGGTCGGCGACATCAACACCTATCCAGGCAAGAAGAAGCTCATCCTGTCGGGATTCCACGAGGCCGCGCTCGCTGCATTCGGCGCCGCGGCCCACGTGTTCCCGAATCGCCCGCCGCAACTGCAGTACACCACCACGAGCCCGAAGCTGCACCGCGTGCTGGGGGTCGAATCGCCGGTGTTCGAGCGACGAGACTGACGCTATAGTTCGCCCCGGCCGCAGACCGTCTGCGGCCGTTCGCTAGGGGTGTTGGCACTGCACGAGCGGTGTCGACTGAGAGAGTCCCTTTGAACCTGATCGAGGTAATGCTCGCGCAGGGAAGCAGTCCTCAAGACGAGGCCCGTTCGCGGCCTGCGTCGACCGGCTCGCCACCCTGCCATCGCTCTGAAGGCACAAGATGGCACATCTGTTTTCACGCACCCGCACCGCGCTCGCCGCGGCCGCGCTGTGCTGTGCGCTGGCGCCCGCCCGCGCGCAGACCAGCGCCGACACCAACGCTGCCACGACCGCCACCGTCACGATCACCGGCCAGCGCGACACTGCGCCCGGCCTCACCGGCTTCGACAACCAGGCGCTGGCGCGCAGTCCGCTGCAGGCCTTCGGCTACGACACGCAACAGCTTGACGACAGCGGCATCACGCGCATCGGCGGCCTCACGCTGCTGGACGCGAGCCTGAACGACGCCTACAACGCCGACGGCTACTGGAGCATGATTTCGGCGCGCGGCTACACGCTGGACAACCGCTTCAACTACCGCCGCGACGGCCTGCCCATCAACGCCGAAACGGCGATCGCGCTCGACAACAAAGAGCGACTGGAGGTGCTCAAGGGCGTGAGCGGCATCCAGGCCGGCACCAGCGCGCCGGGCGGCATCGTCAACCTCGTCGTCAAGCGCCCGGTGGCGCACCAGCGCAGCGCCAGCTTCGGCTTTCGCCAGAGCGGCAGTCTGTTCGGCGCGGTGGACATCGGCGACCGCAGCGGCCCGGGCGGCGCCTTCGGCTGGCGCGTGAATGCGGCTGCCGAACACCTCGACCCGATGCAGCGCGACACGCAAGGCCATCGCTCGCTGCTGGCACTGGCCACCGACTGGCAGATCAACTCCGACAGCCTGCTCGAAGCGGAGATCGAGATCAGCCGCCAAAGCCAACCCAGTGTCGCCGGCTTCAGCATGCGCGGCAACGTGGTGCCCAGCGCCAAGGACATCGACCCGCGCCTGAACCTGAACCACCAGCCCTGGAACCTGCCGGTGGTGATGAACGGCAACACCGCTTCGCTGCGCTGGCAGCAGCGCCTGACGCCAGACTGGCGGCTGAAGGCGCAGGCGATGACGCAGCGCCTGAAGAGCGATGACCGCACCGCCTTCCCCTACGGCGTCTACGACGCCAGCACCTACGACTGCGCCGAATGGTGCGACCGCTTCGCGCCCGACGGCAGCTTCACCTACTGGCAGTACGTCAGCAACAACGAGCGCCGCACGAGCGACGCGCTGGAGGTCGCGCTCAGCGGCCGCGCGCACACGGGCGTCATCGAACACACGATAGACACCGGCGTGCTGCAGACACGCTACCGCGGCCGTTTCGAAGACCAGATCTTCGACATCGCCGGCCCCGGCAGGGACGATGGCAGCCTCGTCTCACCGCCGTCACCCGGCACGCCCGACGCCAACACCAACCGCAGCGAACGCAGCACCGAGTTCTACCTGCGTGATGCGATGCACTGGCGCAGCGGCAGCAGCCTCTGGCTCGGCCTGCGCCACAGCCGCCTGGCACGCGCGAGCGAGCGCACCAGCCCCGACAGCGACGGCTCGCTGCGCGCCACCGACTACACGCAGGGTGTGAGCATTCCGTGGGTCGCCGTCGCCCAGCAACTCACACCCGCGACGCTGGTCTATGCGAGCTGGGGCCAGGGCCTGGAATCTGACGTGGCGCCGAATCGGCCTGCGCTGTACAGCAACGCCGGCCAGGCGTTGCCGGCGCTGAAGAGCCGCCAGGCAGAGATCGGCATCAAACACGCCGGCGAGCATCTCGACGCGACCTTCGCCCTGTTCGACATCGACCAGCCCCAGGCCGCCACCGTGAACGGCGCCTACGTCACCGACGGCAGCGAACACCACCGCGGCGGCGACGGCCGGATCACGCTGCGCGCTGGAGCCTGGCGCTGGCAGGCCGGCGCGATGCTGCTGAACGCCGAGCGCCGCGGCTCGAACGACGCCAGCGTCAACGGCGCGCGCCCCGTCAACGTGCCGCATGCCACCCTGCGACTGGGCACCGCCTACCAGGTGGCGGCCGTGCCCGGGCTGGAATTGCAGGCCAACTTCAGCGCCGAAAGCGATCGTGTCGTGCTGCCCTACGATCAAAGCGTGCACATCCCCGGCTGGTCGCGCCTGGACCTGGCCGCGCGCTGGACACAGCATCTGGCGCAAAGCACGCTGACCTGGCGCGCAGGCATCGACAACGTCACCAACCGCCGCGCGTGGAAGGAGTCACCCTACGAGTTCGACCACGTCTACCTGTACCCGCTGACGCCGCGCACCTGGCGCGTCACGGTACAGGCCAGCTTCTGAACGGCGCGCTTTTCAAGCTATACTGCGAGGCTTCATTCCTCGATAGCTCAGTCGGTAGAGCGCCGGACTGTTAATCCGTAGGTCCCTGGTTCGAGCCCAGGTCGGGGAGCCAA
>Ga0164241_10000522_pt1 | contig 68263 bp, 64 predicted proteins | sample OricomyardsoilBY_FD_108780 | JGI IMG/M metagenome (GOLD analysis project Ga0164241, IMG submission 108780) | Backyard soil microbial communities from Emeryville, California, USA - Original compost - Back yard soil (BY) | ecosystem: Environmental > Terrestrial > Soil > Unclassified | place: USA...
AAGTCTGATTTCAATCGGAATAGGGGCGTCGGTGGCGTCGGTGGCGTCGGTGGCGTCGGTGGCCGCGCAGCACGACCGCGGCGTAGCCGGCCCCGCCTCGTGGCGTCGGTGGCCTCGGGGACCGATGCTTCCATGACGATCACCCGTGGAATCGGCGAGGCGACCTGCAGTGGCGATCGGACCGTGGCTTCTAGAGACCGGAGTCTTTGATCAGCTTCGCGTTGCCTAGAGACCCGAGTCTCTGATCAGCTTCGCGTTGCCTAGAGACCCCAGTCTTTGATCAGCTTCGCGTTGCCATCCGTGGCGTATCCGCGCTTGAACAACGCGAAGTCGCCCGAGCGCTTGACCACGCCGTACTGATTTTTGTCGAGCACGGCGCGGAGCGAGACCTTGGTCTTCGACAGCTTCAGCTCGCGGCTCGAGGCCACGATCCACTCCGCGCCGTGAGGACCGGTGCGCATCGTATGGAGGATGCGACGCGATGACAGGTGGGGGCCGACCTTTTCGGTAGCGGCGACGGTCGCGTCCTTGGGAATATCCTTGATCAGCTCGAGCAGCCGCTGGTAACGGGCGGCTTCGGCTTGGGAGTAGGTGAACTCGACCTTGTGGAAGCCGCCTTTGAACGAGTTTTCGCGGCGCGCGAACGCGCCGTAGTTGAAGCTCAACACAGCGGAGGCGCCGCACAGCGCGAAGAGCGCGGCGCGTTGGCGCTGGGGTCCGAAATCGGGGCTCTTGCCGATCGCGACCAAGGCCAGCACGGTCGCCATGAACAAGTACGGCGCCCAGTGCATCACGTAGTGGAACGAGAACTGGATCGGCGGATCGTAGTTGGTAACCAGCAGCGTGAGCAGGCCGCCGGGGATGAGAGCGAGCCACAGGTACCAGCGCCGCAGCGGCAGGAACGCCATCGGCGTCAGTAGGTGCGCCAGATAGACGACCTTTTTCTCAATCGCCAGCTTGGTGATCACGAACAGCGGGTTGGTGAGCAGCGTCTTGATCACGCTGCGGAAGCCGCGCTCGCCGTCGGCCCACAGCTCCTTGTACATGGTGGGAAACCACCAGTCGCCGGCCTCTTCCATCACGTAGAAGCGCAGCAGTAAGAAATAACAGGTCGACACCGCGGCCAGGATCAGGCCCGCCGTCGGCCGATAGCCGCTGGCGAGCAAGAAGAAGCCGATGATCGACAGACCGATCGGCACGTCTTCGCGCATCAACAGCGCGATCGCGGTGAATACGCCCATCCAAATCCAGCGCTTGGCGTCCGCCGCCCAAACGACGCCGAACACGAACAGGGCTGCGATCGGCACGTTCTGAAACTCGGAGAACGTGGCGCCATGCATCGGGTAGTAGGCGAGGTATGCGAGCGTCACCGCCGCCGCCGTCCACTCCGTGAGGTGGCGTCGCGCGAACAAGAACAGCGGTACGGAGCTGCCGCCGATCAGCACCGACTGGATGATGAGCAGCGTCTCGGGCCGCGGCACGATCGCGTAAATCGGTAGAAACAGGTAGTGACCGAACTTGGCGTGGGCCGCCAAGTATTTGCCGGGATCGTCCGGAAATGCGACCGGGCTCTTCAGGAAGTCGCCGCTCAGCCCGCCGTACATCAAGTTGTTGTTGATGGACAGGTCGAAGTTGCCGGTACGAAGCTTGTAGTGCCAGCGCAGCAAGAAGAACGAGAAGAAGGTGGCGTAGCCGAGCGCCGCCGCCAGCACGAGCACGAGCGGCCCGCGCCTCTTCAAGACGCTCGGCACCTGCGCCATGCTCTGCGACCAAAAGTCGCGCGCCGCCGCCGGCACCGAGCGGAGCGACAGCAGCATCAGCGCCTCGAACAGCAAGCTCAGTAAGATGACGAGGGGTAGCAGCGCCTCGTAGCGGCCGTTCCAAGGTTTGGCCCGGAACAGCGCGGGCAAGCAGGGCAGCATGATGCCCGGCACCAGAAACCACAGCCAGCGCTCGAGCTCGGCTGCGCGGTTTTGCTTACGCAGCCAGCTGAGCAATCCGAAGCCGGTGGCTCCGCCCAATATCAGGCCCGCGACGAGCAGTACCAGCATCGTCTTGCGCGGGCCGACGCCGCGCGCGTTGGTCATCAGAAAGTCGGGCACCCAAGCGGACTGAATCGACAGCTGAGCCCAGCTCGACAGAGCCAGGCCGAGCAGCGCGCTCACCGCGAGCACGCGCGCCGTCACCGCCCACGGGTGTTGATCGAACAGAGGCGGCGGCTCCTCCGGCGCGGGAGCCGTCGAGCTTGGGGCCGAGGCGGGTGCGTCGTCGTCGTCGTCGCCCTCGTCGCCGTCGCCGTCGCCGTCGCCGTCGCCGTCGCCGTCGTCGCCACTGTCGTCTTCGTCACTACCGTCGTCTTCGGGGGGATTGTGGCCGTCCACTACCGGTGCATTTCCGTCGCTGGAAGCGGGTTCCTCGGTCGTCTCACCCAACCGCTGCTCGGGCTCACCCGCCACGTCGTCGTCCTGGGACCCTGCCATCTCGTCGCCGGGTCTACCACGAGCGCCCCCGGAATAGGCCCGCGACGATGCCCTTTGACCCGAGCGGCTTGGACCGGGGGCGCGCGCTGGCAGGGTGGCGCTACAGCGCGTACGCTTGTAGGAGCATGCTCCGGAGACTGCGGCACAGCGTGGCCTTCACCGCGTTGGTGATCGGGCTGACAGCGCCGGCCGTCGCCTTCAATCCAGCCGGTCGTTCGAAGAAGCCGAAGTCCGGCGCTTCCGCCAAGCCCGCCGCCGCCAAACCGGGGCCTAGCACCAAGCCCGGGGCTGCGGCCAAGCCCGGCGCCGCCGGTCGCGGCAAAGCCGTCTCCGACGCTGCCGGATCCCCCGAGGCGGCCCCGGCCAGCAAAGTCGAAGGCCCGAGCCGCGAGGCGCTGATCGCCCGCTACCTGGGCATCGTACTGGCGCAGCCGGGCTCGGAATTTCCGCTCGACCGCTTGACGGCGCTCTACCGCGAGCGCGACGGCAATCTCGAGCAGCTGATCACGACGCTCAGCGAGCGCGTCGCCAAAGATCCGTCGCCTTACAGCGCGCTCGTCGCGCTCGGCGGTGTCTACAAGAAAGACTCCCAGCCGGAGCGAGCGATCGCCAGCTTCGAGCAGGCGATCGCCAAAGATCCTAGCAACCCGATCGGCCTGCTCGCGCTCGCGAACCTGCACAGCGAGCGCGGTGACAAGCCGGCGGCGCTGGCGCGCTTCGAGCAGGCGCGGCCCCTCGTGAAGGACGCGCCGACGCGCGAGCAGGTGCTACGCACGCTACGGGGCCTGTACCTCGATCAGAAAGATTTCGCCCGCGCCAAGCAGGCGCACGAGCTGCTGCTCGCCGCCACTCACGGCTCGTTCTTCGTGCGCGCCGAGCTGCCACGCGAGCTGTCGGCGCGCGGTGAGCTCGCGCGCGCCGTGACGGAGCACGAGGCGGTGGTGCGCGCCGCCGCCGGTGACAATCGGGTGCTGGCGCCGGCGCTCGTCGATTTGGGGCGCGCGCTCTCGCAAGCGGGCCGGGACCAAGAGGCGCAGGCCACGCTCGATCGCGCGCTGGCAATTTCTGCCGGTGAATCCGGGGCGCGTCGCCAAATTCTGGAAGCGCTGGCCGAGATTTACCGTCGCTCGGAGCGGCTGCCGGCGCTGGTGGACCGCCTCGCGAAGCAGGCGGGCGGCGTCGAAGAGCTCAAGCTGCTCGCGCAGCTCTACGAAGAGACGGGGCAGGTCGAGAAGGCGCTCGCGACGCACCGCAAGGTTCTGGCTCGCGATCCCAAGGAGGTCGGCACCCGGCTGCGCGTCGTGCACTTGCTCGAGGTGCGAGGAGAGCTCGAGCTAGCCATCGCCGAGTACGACGCTCTGATCAAGAGCGCGCCGCGCAACCCCGATTACGTCTTCCGGCTCACGGAGGCGCTGCTCCAGCGCGGGGATCGCAAGCGCGCGCTGAGCGAGCTCTCGGCGCTCGAGGCGCGCTCGGCCAACGACGAAGAAACCCTGACCGCGCTCGTCGACTTCTACGAACGCATGGAAGAAAAAGAGCGCGCGATGGCGCTGCTCACCAAGCTCGCCGCCAGCGGTAGCCAGGATCCGGAGCACGTGGTCGAGCTCGGCTCCCGCTACTGGGAGCAGGGCGACAAGAAGAAGGCAGCCCAGACCTGGCAGCGCTTGCTGCGGATCTTGCCGGACCGGGCCGAGGGGCTGCTCAGGCTCGGCGAGGTGTACCTCGAGCACGACATGTCCCAAGAAGCGCTGGAAGCGCTGGCGGAAGCCGTGAAGCGCGAGCCCAAGCAGCTGCGGATCCGCCGCGCGCACGCCGTCGGGCTGGAGCGCGTCGGGGCGGCCGCGGGCGGGCGCGACGGCCAGCGCCTAGCCTACGACGAAGCGCGCAAGATCTGGGAGCAAATCCTGCGCGAGGCGAGCGCCGATCCGAACCTGGCCCGCGAAGCTCGCCAGCACGTCGTCACTCTTCTCAGCCTCACCGGGCAGCTCGCGCCGCGCATCAACCTGCTCGAGCGCAAGTTTGCCGCCGAAAAGCCCGATCTCGAAGCGGGGCGGCAGCTGAGCGAGGCTCACGTCCGCTTGCGGCGCTACGACGACGCCGAGCGCGTGCTGCGGCGGCTGACTCAGCTGTCGCCGGGCAACGTCGAAGATTCGACGCGGCTCGAGCGCGTGCTCGTGCTCGGGCGCAAGCTGGAGGCCGCCCTCGACACGCTCGAGAAGCTCGTCAAGCTCGACCCGAAGCGCGCTCGCGAATACTACCAGCGCATGGCCGGCTACGCCGCCGAGCTGTACCAAGACGATCGCGCCCTCGCCTACGCGGCGCGCGCCGTCGAGCTCGGACCCGACGACGCCGACGGTCACAAGAAGCTCGGCGAGATGTACGAGAAGCGCCAAGATACGCCGCGGGCGATCGCGGAGTTTCGCAGCGCGATCGCCAAGAACGAGCGTTTGTTTGCCGTCTACCTCGAGCTCGGCGAGCTGCTGGTGGGGCAGGGCCAGCTCGACGAAGCCGATCAGCTATTTCGCCGGGTGGTGCGCTCGTCGCCCGACGAAGAGCTGATTTACAAAGCAGCGCGGCTGTCGATGCAGCTCAACCTCGGTCGGGGCACGCTCGAATCGCTCGAGAAAGATCTGTTGCCGATCGCGCTCGGCAACCCGGAGCGGCCGATCTTTCGCCGACTGCTGGTCGAGGTGTACGGCGCCCTCGCGTATCCGCTGCTACACCGCGCGCGCAGCAGCGCGCCGGCGGAGGCGGAGGAGGCGCGCGCGCAGCTCCGCAAGCTGGGCGAACGCGCGGTCAAGCCCTTGCTCGACGCGCTCTCCGACCCGCGTGAAGCCCAACAGCAAGTCGCGATCACGCTGCTTACCCACGTCGGCAACAAAGACGCCGCATCGTCGCTGTTCGCTTACGCCAGCGGTGCCGCCGATCCGGAGCTGCGCGCGCGCGCCATGGTCGCCGTCGGCACCTTGCGCGACGCGCGGCTCGAGCAAAAGTTGTCGGAGCTGCTGCTCGGCGCCGACAAGGCTCACTTGAGCGACAGCGATCCGGTCAGCATCGCCGCCGCGTGGGCGCTGGCCCGGCTCGGCACCCGCAGCTCGCTCGGCGCGCTCGAGAAGCTCTCCGCCAGCGACAGCGGTAACTTGCGGGCGCTGGCGATCGTCGGCATGGGCCGGCTGGGAGACGCCCACGCCGTGCCCCAGGTGCAGAAGCTGCTGCGCAGCCCCGACGCCGGCGCGCTGCCACGGGCGGCGGCGGCGTTCGCGGCCGGCGCCCTCAATCTCCGCGGCGAGGCTGACGCGCTCACGGAGCTGTCACGCGACCCCGATCCAAGCGTCCGCGCTCAGGCGATTTTGGCTTTGGCACGGCTGAAGCTCGAGCCGGCGGCGGCCGCGATCGCGCTCGCCCTGACCGAGCCGTCTCCGCCGCTGGGCCGCGCCGCTGCGCGCGCGGCGGTGCTACTCGTGTCGGGCGGGCCTGCCGTGCCCGAAGAAGTGTTCCCGGTGCCGGACGGCGCGCTCGACGTGCGCCGAGTCATCGATGGCATCGTGCCCGCGCCGCACGATCCGACCCAAGAGATAGCGGCGCTGGCCAAGCTGCTACCAGCGCTGTCGCGAGCGGCGTCGGCCGCCGCCGATTCGTCGCCGGCGCGGGCGCGCGCGCTGTCGGAGGCGCTGGCGCGCGGCGCCGGCCTCACCCTCGGCAGCTTCGAGACCGCCAGCCGCGGCCCCAGCCCGGAAGAGCGGGCGGCGGCGCAGCGCCTGCTGGCCGATGTCGGCGGCAGCGTTGTCGTGCCGCTCTCACGGCTTGCGTCGCACCCGGACCCCGACCTGAGGCTGGTCCCGCTGCCGTTCTTGGTCGGACGCAGCGAAGAGCCCGCCCGGCGCGCGCTCGAAGCGCTCACGCGTGATCCGGAGCCGGTCGTGCGCCGCGCTGTGTTGTCCGCGCTCGGTCCCGAGCAGTACGAGCTGAGCCGCTCGGTGGCAGCGCGGCTCGGCCAGGAGGAAGAGTGGCCGCTGCGCGCGACCGCGGCCGAGGCCCTCGGCCGCATGGCGAGCGGCAAGTCCGACGCCGCCGTATCAGCCGCTCTGTCCCGCGTCGCGCTGGCCGATCCCTACGCCCTGGTGCGCGAAGCGGCCGCCCGCGCGCTCTCGGCGGTGGGCGGCGCCGGCGCCCAGGCCACGCTACGCCAGCTGAAAGACCGCGATCCCGAGCCGCGCGTGCGCGCACTCGCCGAGCGGCTCGTGAAAGAGCTAGAGTAGCCGCCTTCCGGTTTTCAGCTCCATGACGCTCCGCGCCACCTCTTCGCTGCTCCCGCTCGGCGCCCTGCTCTTGTCGACCCTGTCGTGTCGCGACCTAGAGCGGTTCGACACCCACGGTCCGAGCGCGTATTGCGGAGAGCTCGTGAGCGGCCCGTCGTTTCAGGACGGCTTCGTCGCCAAGGAGCCGGTGCTGCGCATGCGCCTCACGCTAGATACCAGCCAGCTGAGCTCGCTCTCCGGCAAGGCTACCTCGCCCGGACGACTGACGAGCAACGACGCCGAGGCGGGGCTGTGCGCGCCGCAGGGCCAGGCCCTGTTCGAAGGCGCCTACCTGCGCGGCATCCCTCAGGTCGATCACGACGCGATCGGGGCGATGACCTTCGGTGATGGTCACGACGAAGACTTCTTCGCCTGGGTCGACTCGACCTGCCAGGGCACGATGTTGGCGATCGTCTCCCTGCTGCGCAGCGGCGACGTCGAGCTGCGGCTATTCAAGCCGATGCCGCCGCCGCGTGACGACGCTCCTCCCACCGAGAAGCCAGGATTTGCCCTGTTTTACATGCAGCGCAACGACCACGGCTGCAACTTCCGCGATGCTGCCAGCGACTGAAGGCGTTCTCACCGTGCTGGGCATCGAGACGTCGTGCGACGAAACGGCGGCGGCGGTCGTGCGCTCCGACGGCACGGTCCTAAGCGACGTGATCGAGAGCCAGATCGCGGCTCACGCGCCGTACGGCGGCATCGTGCCCGAGCTTGCCTCCCGCGATCACCTGCGCAACGTGCGGCCGGTGATCGAGGCCGCGCTCGAGCGAGCCGGCGTCGGGCTCGAGCGGCTCGACGGCATCGCCGTGACGGCGCGACCGGGCTTGGCAGGCGCGCTGCACGTCGGGGTGCAAACCGCGCTCGGCTTGGCCTTCGCGCGCCAGCTACCGATCGTCGGGGTCGACCACCTCGTCGGTCACCTGTGCGCGGCCTACCTCCAGTATCCGGAGCATCCGGTGCAGCCCCCCGAGCTGCCGTTTCTGGCGCTGCTCGTATCCGGCGGTCACACCGCGCTCTATCGGGTGGACGAGCTGAGCGCGGCCGGCATTCGTGAGCTCGGCGCCACACGCGATGACGCCGCCGGCGAGGCCTATGACAAGGTCGGCAAGCTGCTCGGCCTCGGTTACCCCGGTGGACCCGTGATCGATCGCCTCGCCCACGAGGGCGACGCCAGTCGCTTCGAGCTGCCGCGGCCCATGAGCCGCCGCGATTCGCTGGAGTTCAGCTTCTCGGGTCTGAAGACCAATATCGCGCGCCACGTCGAACAGCACGGCCGGCCCCGAGAGCGTCGCGCGCTCTGCGATCTCTGCGCCGCTTTTCAAGAGCGCGTCGTGCAAACCTTGGTCAAAAAATCCGTCACCGCGCTCGAGCGCGAGCAGCTGAAGACCTGGGTGATCGGCGGCGGCGTCGCCGCCAACAAGGGCCTGCGCAGCACGGCGCAAGCGGCCGCCGACACGCGTGGCGTGCGGCTGGTCGTCCCGATCCCACGCGCCTGCACCGACAACGCGGCGATGATCGCGCTGTCGGGCGCGTGGCGCTTGCTCGCGGGCGACAACGCCGGCCTCTCGCTCGAGGTTAGCCCCCACACCGAGCTGCCACGCACGACGCGCAAGGGCCGCGGCGCGCGCGCCTGAAAGGACGGCTCGCTCGCTCGCGGCTCACGCCGACGCTTTGGGTCGGGGGAGAGCTTCCCACTTTTGCCACTCCGCCAAGGCGGTGTGGGCAAGCTCGATTGCTCGCGGTGTGGTTGCCAGCACCGGGGCGGCGTCGGCGGGGAATTGGCCGAGCGCCTCCAACAGGCCAGCGGCCATCGCGAGCTCGTCCACCAGCTCGGTCGGCGCGAGCAAGGCTATCGCCAGCTCGAGCGCCGTCTTGACGTCGCGCCGGAGGTGGGTCGGCTTCAGCGCATCGATGGCTTTGACGTTTGCGGGCATATTCCGGGCTCCCTTCCGAGCGCTATCGTCAACTCGGCGCGTCGACTGGCAGCGCGGTCGACGCCAGCCCGGGGATGAGTCGAAGCCGCTTCAGGACGTTCCAGTAACGACTCTTGAGGGATCGCTTTCTCGACATTTTGACCTCGTCTCGTTGGCCCTCCCCATCACCCGCGCATAACCACGCTTCGTAGCCTGTCAATGGCGTCCCGACTACGCGGCTGCTTGCGCTACCGGTGCGCCCCGACTGCAATCGGGCCGTACCCCCATGGCAGTCAGGGCGGGGTGAATTCAGCCAAGTCGGCGAGGCCTAGCTGGGCCTCGAGGCTCGCGACCTCGGCCACCGCCGCTTCGAAGCCGTGCTCGCCCAAGAGCTGATGCTCGCGCTCTTCGAATTGCTCACCAAGCTCTTCGTACTCGGTGCCGCCCACGACCTGCCGGAAAGCGGGAAAGATGACGGTGTCCTCACGTGCGGCGTGAGCGCGATACATGCGCCCGAAGCTTCGAAGGGCCTGCGCGAGCTCGGGGCTCGCCCCCGCCCCCGCTCGGTGGATGATCTCATCGGTCAGCTGCCGTCCCCGTTCATGCTGGTGCAGAAGAACCGCGAGCAGCCCAAGCTCGCGACCAGCGGCTTGCAACCGCGGAAAGACGAACTTTTCCTCGGTTCGCTCGTGGTAGTCCTCAACGAATCGGCGAACCACGCCCGCTGCTTTCGCGATCACGGCCGGGTCGAGCTGCTCGTGGCGCTCGATTCGCAGCGCGGCCGCGTCGTAGATAATCACGACGCGTTGGAGCACACCGTGCTCTTGCATGAGATCCTCACCCGGCGTGACCTCGGCCTCGTCGCGATCGCGGTCGGGTTTTTGCGGCGCGGACTTCGCGCCCATCGACGTCGCGGGACCACCGCACGCCAGCAGCGAAGCGCTGGCGAGGGCGACGCCGAGGCCGAGCAGGTTCCGGCGCTCTTCGTGGGGCAAGCTCGATTGTCGGGTCATGGTAGGGCTCATTTTGCGGCGCGCTCCCGCGCGATGCCACCCTCCCGAACGCCCTGACCATGGCGGGCCGCCGCGCGCTAATGTCGGGGTTTGCCCGTCGCCAAAATCCACGGATACGACGTGGTGACGGTGTCGAGGTCGAAGCGACTGGACAGAAGCTTGCGGAACGACGGCACCGTGAAGTGGTTGCAGTGCTCGACGTCGTTGCCGAAGCGGGTGACGTTCTTGCCCATCGCCAGGTTGCTGAGCATGAACCACGGCTCATGTGGCACCGTCAGCAGCACGCGCTCTGGCTGCAGCTTGACGATCTGGTCGAGCGCGTCAGCGGGGTGCTCGAGGTGCTCGAGCACTTCAGCGCAAATGATCAGGTCGTAGCCGCCGGGTAGCGCCGACAGATCGTAGATGCTGCCCTGGTGCGCCTCGATGTGGGGGAACTTGGCGCGTAGCAGCGCCAGATCGCTCTCTTGGATGTCGACGCCGGAAAATCGAGTCTTGGGGTGGATGCCGGAGAGGTGGCCGGACAGAAAGCCCTCACCGACGCCGATTTCCAGCACCGAGCGCGGCGCGCCGCCCTCGTGAAACAGCTCCGTGACTTTGTCGACGAAGCGCCCGATCAGCCGGCGTTTGACCGGATTTTTCGCGCGGTACTTCTTGGTTTGGAACTGGTCGAAATAGGCGTCCGAGATCACGAAGCAATCTCCCTCGGTAAGCTCAGGCTGCCGGGGGCCAGCCCCGCCGACCCCTGGCTCGAGCTCAGGCTCTGGTGGGCAGCGGCGCCGGCAGCCGCGCTCGCGTTGACGATGCGGCGCCGGACGACGTACGGCGCCTGGGCCGCGCCGAGATGCACGATGAGCTCCGCGATCAGGCCGGTGGCCAGGATTTGTACGCCGACCACCACGCCCATCACCCCCAGGATCAGCAGCGGGCGCCTGCCGATCGACTCACCCATCGTCCACAACACGGTCAGGTAGGCGAGCACCCCGAGCCCCGCCGTCAAGATCACGGCTCCGACCGCGCCGAAGAAATGCGCGGGCCTCCGCTCGTATTTGAGCAAGAAGAACACGGTCAGCAGATCCATCAGCCCGCGGAAGAAGCGCCCGCCCCCGAATTTACTCTTACCGAACTTGCGCGCGTGGTGCTCGACGACGATTTCGCCGATTTTGAAGCGCTTCCAGTGCGCGAGCACCGGCACGAAGCGGTGCATTTCGCCGTACAGCCGCAGATTCTTCAGCACGACCGAGCGATACGCCTTGAAGCCACAGTTGACGTCGTGCAGCCGGACCCCGGTCAGCCGCCGCACCATCGCGTTGAAGACGCGCGACGGTAGGACCTTGGTGATCGGATCGTTGCGCTTCTCTTTGTAGCCCGAGACGAGGTCGAAGCCCTCGTCGAGCTTGGCCAAGAACCGCGGGATCTCTTTGGGGTCGTCTTGCAGATCGGCGTCGAGCGTGAACACCACGTCGCCCCGCGCCTCGCTGAAGCCGGCGGCGAGGGCGGCGCTCTTGCCGAAGTTCCCCTGGAGCTCCAGCAGATGCACCTCGGGGCGCTCGCTCACCAGCTGCTCCGCGACGCGAACCGAGCCGTCGCGGCTGCCGTCGTCGACGAACCACAGCTCGTAGGTCTCGCCTGCTGCGAGGCAAGCGCGCGCGGCCTGTTCGATGCGGTCGGCTAGCTCTCGGAGCGTGGCCTCTTCATCCATGAACGGGATGACGAAAGATAGCCGGGGCAGCATGGGGCTCACGGGCATAGCACAGTATCGAGGTCTGGTTGGGGCTCAGCGCGCCACGTAGTTGGCGTCGATCCACTCGCGGTAAGCGCCGGAGCGCACCCCCGCCACCCAGGCCGCGTTTTCGGCGTACCAACGCACCGTTGCTTCGAGCCCGCGGTCCAGGTCGTGCCGGGGCCGCCAGCCGAGCTCGGCTTGGAGCTTGCTCGAGTCGATCGCGTAGCGACGATCGTGGCCGGGGCGGTCTTTGACGAACCTGATCGAGCTCTGTAGCTCGGCGACGGGCTTGCCCTTTGCGGCCGCGACCAGCTCAATCAGCTTGTTGACGATGGCGATGTTCGTCCACTCGTTGTTGCCGCCGACGTTGTACGTCTGCCCGACGCGGCCGCGCGTCAAAATCGACCATAGCGCTTCGGCGTGATCGTCCACGAACAGCCAGTCGCGCACGTTCAGGCCGTCACCGTAAACCGGCAGCTCCTTGCCCTCGAACAGGTTCAAGATCATGAGCGGGATCAGCTTCTCCGGGAAGTGATATGGCCCGTAGTTGTTGCTGCAGTTCGAGACGGTGGTCGAGAGACCGTACGTGCGCTGGTAAGCGCGAACCAGGTGGTCGGAGGCAGCCTTGGAAGCGGAGTAGGGGGAGCTGGGATCGTAGGCCGTCTGCTCCGTGAACAGGCCGGTCGGGCCGAGTGAGCCGTACACCTCGTCGGTCGAGACGTGGTGGAAGTGAACGTGAGGACGCTTGCGCACGACCTCGAGCAGCGCGTAGGTGCCGACGACGTTGGTCTGCACGAACACGCCCGGCCCGAGGATGCTGCGGTCGACGTGGCTCTCGGCCGCGAAATTGACGAGCGCGTCGATGCGGTGGCGTTCGCACACGTCGTCGACCAGCTGCTGATCGGCGATGTCTCCCCGCACGAGCGTGTAGCGCTCTTCGTCGACGAAGCCCTTCAGGTTCTCGGGATTACCGGCGTAGGTCAACAGGTCTAGATTGACGATTTTCCCGGTAAATTCCCGGTTTTTGAACAAGTAACGGATGAACGCGGAGCCGATGAAGCCGGCGCCGCCGGTGACCAAAAGCGCTCCGGGCGCGCGCGCTCGCTGGCTCATCGCCGCTCCCGACGCGCCTTGTAGTCGGCGAAAGATTCGGAGCTTTGGTCGCGCGGCGACAGCACCGGCTCCGCCACCGGCCACGATACGCCCAGCTCCGGATCGTCCCAGCGGATCGCGCACTCGGTGGCGGCGTCGTACGGCGCGCTGACCTTGTACTGCACCTCCGCCCGATCGCTGAGCACCGCGAAGCCGTGCGCGAAGCCGATCGGGATGTAGATCTGCACGTGCTCCTCGGCGTCGATCTCCTCGGCGTGCCATCGCCCGAAGGTCGGCGAGCTCGGACGAATGTCGACCAAGACGTCGAAGATGCGCCCCAAGGTCACGCGCAGCAGCTTGGCCTGCCCGGGCGTCGACTGGTAGTGTAGACCACGCAGCGTGCCCCGGGTGGAGGCGGAGTGGTTGTCTTGCAGCCAGCTCTCGGTGATGCCGGCGGCGTGGTAGCGCGCCTGGCTGTAGCTCTCGAAGAAGAAGCCGCGCGCGTCGCGGAAGATGCGCGGGCGGACCAGCTTGGCGCCGGCCAGGGGTAGCTCGATGATTTCCATGCGGGGCTCGCGCTCTTCAGCTCTCGGCGGCGCAGCGCCGCAGGTAGGTTCCGTATTCGCTCTTGCCGTAGGTGTCAGCCAGGGCGTTTAGCGCGGTTTTGTCGATGAACCCCATGCGGTAGGCGATCTCTTCGATGCACGCGATGCGCGTTCCCTGACGGCGCTCCAGAATGTGCACGAACTCGCTGGCCTCGATCAAGCTCTCGTGGGTGCCGGTGTCGAGCCAGGCCATGCCGCGGCCCAAGATCTCGATTTTGGCCTGCTGCTGCTGCACGTACACCCGGTTCACGTCCGTGATCTCGTACTCGCCGCGCGCCGAAGGCTGGAGCGAGCGCGCGATGTCCAGGACCTGGTTGTCGTAAAAATACAGGCCCGTCACCGCCACGTTCGACTTTGGGTGCTTGGGCTTCTCCTCGATCGAGAGCACGCGGCCGTCGTCGGACAGCTCCGCGACGCCGTAGCGCTCGGGGTCCAAGACCTGGTGACCGAACAGCACGCAGCCACGGGTCATGCTCGCCGCCGCCTGCACCATGCCCGCCAACCCGGCGCCGTAGAAGATGTTGTCCCCCAGCACCAGCGCCGCCGGATCCTTACCGACGAAGTCGCGGCCGATGACGAACGCCTGCGCCAGGCCGTTGGGCACCGCCTGCACCGCATACTCGAAGCGCATGCCAAGCTCCCGACCGCTGCCGAGGAGGCGCTCGAAGAGCGGCAAATCTTGCGGCGTCGAGATAATCAGCACTTCGCGCAGCCCCGCCAGCATGAGCACGCTGAGCGGGTAGAAGATCATCGGCTTGTCATAGACCGGTAGCAGCTGCTTCGAGACGACGCGCGTCAGCGGGTAAAGTCGCGTTCCGCTGCCGCCAGCCAGAATGATGCCCTTCATGCTGGCGGCGGTCCTAACCCGAGCCAGGGGCCGGGGCAAATGCGCGATCGTGGCGAGGGTGCGGGTTGCGGGGAGAGGCGCCAAGGCTTAACTTCCGCCCGCGATGAAAGCCGGCAAAATCAAGGTCGCCCTCGTGCAAACCACGGTTGAAGACGACAAGGCCCGCCACGTCGAGAAGACCCTCGAGCGCGTGCGCGAAGCCGCCTCGCGCGGCGCCAAATTGATCTGTTTGCAAGAGCTGTTTGCGTCGCCGTACTTCTGCCAGGTCGAAGACGCGGCGCTGTTCGATCTCGCGGAGCCGATCCCGGGTCCGACGAGCATCGCCGTGAGCGCGTGCGCCAAGGAGCTCGGCGTCTCGATCGTGGTGCCGCTGTTCGAGAAGCGCGCCCCGGGCGTCTATCACAATAGCTTGATCATCGCCGGGCCCGACGGCGAGTCGCTCGGCCTGTACCGCAAGATGCACATCCCGGATGACCCGCAGTTCTACGAGAAGTACTACTTCACGCCCGGCGACCTCGGCTTCAAGACGTTCCAAACGCCGGAGGCCAAGGTCGGGACCCTGATCTGCTGGGACCAGTGGTATCCGGAAGCGGCGCGGCTCACCGCCCTGCGTGGCGCCGAGATCTTGGTGTATCCGACCGCCATCGGCTGGCACCCGTCGGAGAAGGCCGAGTTCGGCGCGGCCCAGCTTTCGGCCTGGCAAACCATCCAGCGCTCGCACGCCATCGCCAATGGCGTGTTCGTGATCTCCGTCAATCGCGTCGGCCACGAGGGGCCGAAGGACGGCGGGCTGCAGTTCTGGGGTCACTCGTTCGTCGCCGATCCGTTCGGGGTGGTGCTGGCCGAGGCCGGCGAAAGCGAAGAGACGCTGGTGGTCGAGCTCGACCTGAGCCGCCAGGAGTGGGTCCGGCGCAACTGGCCGTTTTATCGCGACCGGCGTATCGACGCCTACGGCGACATCACCTCGCGGCTCATCGATCGCTGACGCCGCGCTGCGACCTGACCCGGCCCTCCGATGAAGAAAATCAAAGCTACTTCGGCGCGTCAACCACGTCCCGCTGCCGCTCCGCCCGCGACAGGGCTCGAGCCGTCGGCGTTCGAGCTCGGCTACCGGATGCCGGCCGAATGGGAGCCCCACGCCGCGACCTGGCTCGCCTGGCCACACGAGCCCACCGATTGGCCGGGCAAGTTCGACGCCGTACCGTGGGTGTTCGCGGAGGTGATCCGCAATCTCACCCTCGGCGAGCGCGTGCGTCTGATCGTCTCCGGCAAGGCGATGACGAAGCTCGCCGGCGCCGCCCTCGAGAAGTCGCAGGTCGACGTGAAGCAGGTCGACTTCGTGAAGCTCGCGACCGATCGCTCGTGGACGCGTGACTTCTTGCCGCTGTTCGTGGCCAAGCCGGGGCGCCCCGGCAAGCGGTCACTCGGCGCCGTCAAGTTTCGGTTCAACGGCTGGGCGCGCTACGACAACTTCGAGCGCGACGAAGCGGCCGGCCTCGCGATTCAGGCGCGCGCCGTGAGCCAGGGCGCCACCGCCTTTCAAGCCTGGATCGGCGACGAGCAGCGGCTGGTCTTGGAGGGCGGCGCCATCGACGTCGACGGGCAGGGCACGCTGCTCGCCACCGAAGAGTGCTTGCTCGACGGGCGCCAGGCGCGCAATCGCTCGCTCGGCAAGGCCGGCGTCGAGCAGGCGCTGCGACGCCACCTCGGCGCCGAAAAGGTGCTGTGGCTCGGTCGTGGCATCGCCGGTGACGACACCGCCGGCCACATCGACGACTTCGCGCGCTTCGTCGCGCCGGGCAAGATCGTGCTCGCCGCCGAGACGAACCGCAAAGACGCCAACTACCGGCCGCTGAAAGAAGCGCGCGAGCGGCTGCAAGGCGCGCGCGACGCGGCGGGCCGGCGCGTCGAGGTCATCTCGCTGCCGATGCCGGCGCCCGTCGTGTTCGACGACCAGCGCCTGCCCGCCAGCTACGCCAACTTCTACATTGGCAACGCGGTGGTGCTGGTGCCGACCTTCAACGATCCCGCCGACGCGACAGCGCTGGGTATTCTGTCGGAGCTGTTTCCGCGCCGGCGGGTGGTCGGCATTTATTCAAAGGATTTCGTGCTCGGCCTCGGCACGATTCACTGCAGCACCCAGCAAGAGCCCAAGTAGTCTTGCCAGCCTGAACGGAGCGCGGCAGGGTGGGGGCGTGACCTCGAGCCGGGCTCCCACGCGCCGCACCTTTCTGGTGGCTTGTGGGCTGGCGCCGGTCCTCGCCGCCAGCTCGGGCTCCGCCGAAGAGAAGCGCCCGGCGCCGCCCACGCGCTCGGCCAGCTTCATCGCCAAGAAGCCGCCCGTCTCGACTCAGACCTCGAAGAGCCCAGCCGAGCGTGGCGGAGTGAACCCGTGCAACACCGCCGATCCAGGCTTTGGCCTGTACGACAAGTGGACGCGCGGCATCGACATGGGACAGCTCATCATGCCGACGAGCAAGCGCTTCGCGCGCGGCGGGCAGTTCGACGTGATGTTTCACTTCCACGGCCACGAGGCGGCCCGCAAGGAGTGGATCACGGTCATGGACGGCGCGGTGCTGGTCGGCATCGACCTCGGGCTCGGCTCCGGTCCGTACGAAACCAGCTTCGACGCGCCCGATACCTTCGAGCACCTGCTCCAGAGCGTGGAGCGGGCGGTCGAGAAGAAGACGGGCCGCCCCGCCAAGGCGCGTAAGGTCGGCTTGAGCGCGTGGAGCGCCGGCTACGGCGCCGTCCAAAAGATCCTCGGCCAGAAATTCGGCAAGCAGCGGGTCGACTCCGTGATCCTGCTCGACGGCTTGCACTGCGGCTACCAAGGTCAGGGCCTCAACGCGCTGCAGATTCAGGCCTTCACCGATTTCGCCAAAGAGGCCGCAGCGGGCCGCAAGCTGATGTTCGTCAGCCACTCGTCGATTATTCCTCCCGGCTACGCCTCCACCACCGAGACCGCCAATTTCCTGATTCATGAGGTGGGCGGTACGCCCAAGCCGTCTCGGAGAGCGGGTCCGCTTGGTCTGGAGCTGATCTCGCGCTACACCCGCGGCAACTTTCACGTGCGCGGCTTCTCCGGTAACGACAAAATGGATCATTGCGCCCAGCTCGGCCTGTATCGAGACGTGCTGAAGATTCACATCAAGCCGCGTTGGAATACGCCGCGCGTCACGGCGCCCTGAAGTGCTGACCAAGCAACGTCTGCCCGGTACCGGCGAGAAGCCGCTCGATCGGTGGCTGCGCGAGCTGCTCCCCGGCAAGAGCTGGAACGAAGTGCGCCGCTTGGCCCGCACCGGCAAGATCTTCATCGACGGCGCGCCCCTGCTCGATCCGACGCGGCTCGTCGCAGCCGGCGCCGAGATCGAGCTCCGCCAGAACGCGCCGCGTGCGACGCGCACCCCCGCCCTGCCCCGGAGCGCGATTTTGCACCTGGACGCCCAAGTCGTGGTCGTCGAAAAGCCTCCCGGCATCAGCACCGTGCCGTACGACGAGAACGAGCACGGCACCCTCGACCAGCTGGTGATGGAAACCATCTCCGAGCGGGGGCGGCGGGCGCCGCTCGGCATCGTGCACCGCGTCGACAAGGAGACTTCGGGCGTCGTCGTCTTCGCGCGCACGCTCGCCGCCAAGCTCGCCCTCAAGAATCAATTCCGGTTCCACAGCGTCGGCCGGCGCTACGTCGCGATCGCCCACGGCGCCGTCAGCACCGCCACGATCAAGAGTCGCCTCGTCAAAGACCGCGGCGACGGTCGGCGCGGCTCGACCGAAAACGACGAGCTCGGCCGCGAGGCCATCACTCACGTGAAATGGCTCGAAACCCTGCGTGGCGCGACGCTCGTCGAATGCCGTCTCGAGACCGGACGCACCCACCAAATCCGCATTCACCTCGCCGAGCGCGGCAATCCGCTGGTGGGCGAGCGCGTCTACTCGAAGAACTACCGCGGGCAGTTACTCCCGGCGCCCCGGTTGATGCTCCACGCGCGTGAGCTGTCGTTCGAGCACCCGAGCACCGGCCAGCGCCTCGAATTTTCGCAAGCCATGCCGCAAGACATGCAGAGCGTGCTCGCTGCCTTGCGCTGACTTCTCGCACGACTACTCGAGGCGCCTCGTCGCCGAATCGGCGTTGTAGAACAGCGACGCCGCCAGCGCGTTGCTACAGGTCGAATCTCCCTGCGGCCTCGGGCTGGTAGACGATGCGCTCGACGCGCAAGCGGCGCACGCCGCGCGGGGTCGCCCACTCGATGGACGCATCTTCGCGGCTGCCGAGCAGGGCTGTGCCTAAAGGAGCCAATACCGACACGCGTCCTTCATCGATGCCGGCCATCGCGGGAAAAACCAGGGTCACGCTACGCCGTTCGGAGGTGTCGAGATCCAAGATCTGAACCTGTGAGTTCATCGTGACGACATTGGCTGGCACCTCCTCGGGCTTGACCACCTCCGCTCGCTCGATCTCTCGCTCCAGCGCGGTGAGCGTGGGCGACGGCTTGATCTGGTGGCGGATGCGCTCGAGCAGGGCGTCGAGGCGGCGTAGATCGAACTCGGTCATGGTGGCGGGGCTGCAAAACATGGGTTTCTCCAATCAATACGTCGTGATCGCCCAGAACGAGCGTGGGTAGGCGCGAAATGGCAGCGGCTCTGAAGGGAGAGCGCGCCGCGTTACCAGCGTGTGGCGGTTCTCATGGACAACAGCCGGATCGACCTACGCGCGCGGTGACGCGAAGGCTGAGAGCTGTGAACCACGGAACAGAGCATGCTCCGACTTCATAACACTCGAAACGATTTCCGCAAGCTGCGAGCCGAGCGGCGGGCCAGCTACGCGTCCGGCAGCGACCCCAAACGATGCGAGTTTGGCGGGCTATTCGACCTTGTTTGACACAAGTGGCGGTTCACTTTTTGCAACCATCTTGCGGATGCGTCACTACCCATCCGTCGCTGTCGCCTGCTCTCTGCTTTTGTCGCTCGTGGTCAGCGGCTGCGGTCCTAGCGCGCCGCCGCCGGCCCAAACCCCGGAAAGTCCGGCGTTACCGGGCTCCAGCCCTCCACCGACGCCGGCCGTGTCGAGTCCGACCGGCAGCACGGAGAGCGGGGCATCGGTGCCATCGGACCGTGACGCGGGCGACGCTCGCCCCTCCGCGCCGAGCAGCATTCCTCCCGCCAACGGCGCGACTCCGCCGCCTCGAGCCCATGGCATTCCGTCTCCCGGCGGTTCGCCGCCGCCCCCCACCAACATGCCTGAAGTGCCAGGCGCCATGCCCCAGCCGTCACCACTTTAGGGGCCGCAGTCGTCCCAACATACCCGCCAAGGTGAGGGTCCAAGCGCCGAGCGCGACGTACACGAAGTAACGCGGGATCTGGAACAGAAACGCGGCGTCGACGGCGGACGAAAGTCGCGCCGTCGACGCCGTATACATCCCGAGCGGGAACACGGCGCCCCAGTATAGCGGGTCGTAGCGGAGCGGGAAGCGGCGGTAAAAGTGCCGCCACACGCCGAGCAGCAGCAACATCGGGATCCACCAAGACGCAGTCGCCCACCACATCAGCGTCAACCCGCGCACGAACGGCAGAATCTGCGCGATCACCGCTGAGTGGCCCGCCGCACCAATCAGCAGAGTGCCCGCCAGCGTCGAGATGGCGGCCGCGCCCATGTTGATCCAATACGGCGGCGCCAGGTCGGACGGCGCCATCGTGAAGAACGTGTAGCGATAGAAGATCAGGGCGATGATCCAGAAATAGAGCATGCCGCCGCCCAGCCACATGACCAGACAGAAGAACAGCACGTGCTCGGGAGCGTCGAAGCGAGGTGCGATCTGCACGCCCAGCGTCGCCACCGCTTGCGCCGCGACCACCGCCACCAGCCAACCGCCGTTGATGCCCTCCGCGAGCGGCGGTTTCTCCTCTTTGACGGTGAGGATTCCAAAAACGGAGTAGACGAGCACGAAGTAAAGCAGCACCCCGAACAGCCACAGCCCGGTGGCGGCCCGGGGCGCGTCGCCGATTACGGTGCATTGCGAGCCGAGCACGCACGTCGCGGCGACGATGGTGAAGAAACCGACGGCCCTGCCGTGGTGCGAGAAGTCGGCGATCAGCTTTTGGCGATGACGGAGCGCACGCAGCAACGTCAAACCCCAAAGCACCGGGTAAAACACCAGGTTGAGCCCGAGCAACACCTGTGGAATGACCGGCAATCCGACGAGCTTGGAAGCGATCGCGACGATGCCCGTCGCCATGACGAGGGCAAAGTAGGCCGGGTGAAGCTCCGCGACCCTCTGGTCGAACGCTCGGGCGCCGCCGCTCTGCATTCAGATGTACCGAAGTAACCCGGCTCCCAGCAGCAGGCACACGGCGCTGGCGAGAAACGCGGGCCCGACGATCGAGCTGTCTCCTCCCAGAAACGCGTTCATGGTCGCCGTCAGCAGCCACAGCTGCAGCACCGCCAGCACCAGCAGGAAGCAGATGACACCGTTCACGATCGTCGTGCGTTGCGCGCGACTGAAGCGCCGCTTGCCCGCCATCATGCCACCGTCCGTTCGTGGATCCCGACCGCATAGACGCCATCCGCGGCTGTGCGCAGCTCGACGCGCGGCAGCGGGCGCGGCGGCGGCCCGGCGATGTTCCGGCCCGTCCGCAGGTCGAAGTAGCCGTCGTGACAGGGGCAAACGAAGACGCCCTGTTCGACGTCGGGGATCACCGCGCACGAGAGGTGCGTGCAGAGCTGACTGAACGCCACGAGCTCACCGTCGGGCAGGCGCACCAAGATGCAGCGGTCGTGCTCCCCGGGGTAGTTGAAGGTCTTGGCGCCGCCGAGCGGCAGCTCGTCGAGGGCGGCGATTTTCAGCTCCGTGAGGGGCTCGGAGCGCCGCCCGCGCACCAGTTGCTGAGCCGCGATCCATCCTTGGCCAGCCACGAACGCGCAGCTCGTCAGCACCATGAATTTGGCGAACTCGCGGCGGGCCACGAACTCGTCCTTCGGCCAATCGATCGGAAAATCTTCGCGCCACGCCGGCGGGGCGAGCTCGTCGTGGGGATCGGGCGCGCGCGAGACGTCGTCCGGATCGCGGTTCGCGTCGAATCGATCGCGGGTCGTAGCGCCGGTCAGGCCGCTTCGCGAGGCGTCGTCCAGCCGTGGATCGGGCAGGGCGCCCGTGCTCACCTTGTCGGCTCCTGTCGATGGCTCTGCTTCATCGCGCGGGTAAGTCATGCTCAGATCTCCACCTCGGCGAATGGGTCCAGGGTGTCGTGCGCGGCGTCGTGCATCGGCAGGCGCAGCGCCCGGCGCTGGGGCTGATCGGCCATCGCCGCCGTCACGTCGAGCTGCGGCGGCGGGGTCGGACCGCGCGGCACCAGCACTTTGACGCGGGTGGTGATGGTTTGGTCACCGAAACGAAAGACGCTAGTGGGGCGGGATTGGGGGCGCAACGTCGCGAGCTCTTCGCGCGTACCGAAGAACAGCGCCTGGCTGGGGCACACCGTCGCGCACATCGGCTTCTTGCCGACGCTCGTGCGGTCGTAGCACATGTCGCATTTCATCATCGTCTGCCGGTCGATGTAGAGCTCGGGCACCCCGAACGGACAGGCCATCACGCAGTTGCCGCAGGCGATGCAGCGCGGCTTTCGCGCGCTCTGGACGACGCCGTCGCCGGTGCGCTTGATGGCGTCGGCGGGGCAGACCTCGGCGCAGGTCGGCTGCTCGCAGTGCATGCACACGACCGGCACCGTCTGCACCGAGTGAGCGCGGTCGACGTACTCCAGGTGGATCATCGACTCGCCCTTGTGGGTGTCGCATTCGGTACAGGCCTGCATGCACGCCTTGCAACCGATGCAGCGGCTGGGGTCCACGAAAAATTCGAGCTGCGCCGGCACGCTCATTGTTGCGCCTCCCTGGTTGCAACGTAGTCGGGCACGCCATCGGCACGGCGCACGCGACAGCCGCACACTTTGTATTGCGGGATTTTACTGATCGGATCCTGCGCCGCGACGGTGAGCCGATTGACGCTCTTCGGACCCGCCCAGTGGTACGGGATGAAGACGGTATCGGGCCGAATCGTGGTCACGACTTGAGCCCGCACCGTGATCGAGCCGCGGCGCGTCTCGCACGTAGCGAACGCGCCGTCTTCGATGCCTAGCTTATCGGCCAGCTTCGGGTGGAGCTCGAGCCGCGGCTCTGGGTACTGCTCTACCAACGGTCCGATGCGGCGAGTTTGGGCGCCCGACAAGAACTGGCTCACCACGCGTCCGGTGGTCAAATAGATCGGGTAGTCGTCGGAGGCGTCGTCGACGGGGTCTCGGTAGTCGGCGACGTTGAAGCGCGCCTTGCCATCCGGAAAGTAGAACCGCCCCGCGCCCTTGGCGATCGGGTTGTAGCTGCCGGGCTCGAATAGCCGCGGCGTACCCTCGTGCTGAGGTGTCGGCGCGCCGGTCTGCGGATCGGTCGCGTAGCACGGCCAGAACACGCCCATCTGCCGCTCGAGCTTCTCGTAAGTGATGCCCGAGTAGTCGGCGATGCCGCCCTTGCTGGCCACGCGCAGCTCCTCGAAAATGGCGCGCGGGCTCTCGAAGGTGAAGCCGTGAGGGCGCCCCAACGCTTGGGCGAGATCCTGGATGACGCGCCAATCTTGGCGGGCATCGCCCGGACAATCGACGGCCTTGTTGATCTTGATCACGCGGCCCTCCACCTGAGTGACCGTCCCCTCGTCTTCCTCTTGCAGGCTGCCGGGCAAGACGACGTCGGCGTGGCGAGCTGTCTCGCTCAGGAAGATGTCGATGGCGGCGAAGAACTCCAGTTTGTCGAGGCAGCGCGTGACGAACTCGCTGTCGGGCAGGGAAATCTTGGGGTTGAAGCAGATCGAGAGCAGGGCCTTGATCTCACCGCGGTCGATCTTTCGGAACAGCTCGTAGGCATCCACCCCGGGGCCAGGGATCTCCGGTTCGGCGACGCCCCACACGCCCGCGATGTAGCGACGGTGGTCGGGGTTGGAGATGTCGCGCAAGCCGGGTAGCTGGTCGCATTTCTGGCCGTGCTCGCGACCGCCCTGTCCGTTCGCCTGCCCGACGATCGTTCCGTAGCCGCACTTGGGTTTGCCGATGCGGCCCGACGCCAGGACCAGGTTGATCGCGCCGAGTACGTTTTGTACGCCGTTGGAGTGGTGCTCGATGCCGCGCGCGTGAAACAGGAAGCTCGACTTAGCGGTTCCCCAAAGCTCGGCGACCTGGCGAATCGTCCGTTGTGGCACGCCCGTCACGGAGCTGGTGCGCGCCAGCGTCCACTGGGCGCAATACGCCGCCACTGCGTCGAAGCCGACGGTTTGGCTGTCGACGAAGTCGCGGTCGATCCAGCCATTGTCGATCATGAGCTGGAGCACGCCCGCGAACATGGCCGCGTCTCGGCCCGGCTTCACCGGCACGAAGACGTCACACGTCCGCGCGATCGGCGTGATACGCGGATCTTGGACGATGACCTTGGCCCCATGCTCGCGCGCTTGCCAGATGTAGTCGGTCGTGATCGGCGAGCACTCGGCGACGTTCGAGCCTGCAACCCAGATCACCTCCGTGCCCACCATGTCCGACCACGGATTGGTTGTGCGGTCGATGCCGAACGCCTTCTTGTTGCCGGCGCCCGCGCTCACCATACACAATCGGCCGTTGTAGTCGATGAACGGCGTCTTCAGGCACACTCGCGCGAACTTGCCGAGCAGGTAAGTCTTCTCGGTCGTGAGGCTGGCGCCGCCCAAGACCGCGACCGACCCCGGTCCGTGCCGCTCTTGAATCCGAGCGATGGCTTGCGCCGTCTTCGCGATCGCCTCCGCGTACGGAATCGAGCTGAAGCCGCCGGTCGCGGCCGGGTCGCGCTCCAGCGCGTTGACGAGCCGATCCGGATGCGAGCCTTGCAGGTAGCGCTTCACCCCCTTGGGACAAAGCATGCCGCGGTTGAACGGAAACTCCTCCCATGGCTCGAAACCAATCACTTCGTTCTGCCTGACCTTGAGCTGAATCCCGCACTGCTGCCCGCAAAAGCAACAATGAGTTTTCACCAGTCGATCCGGCTCCGTGGAGCTCGAGCCGCGCACCCGCCCCGATAGGTGCGGGCCGAAAGCGTGGATGGTGGCGAGCTCGTCGACGGGAAGCTTAGACATCGTTGCGTTCCAGTGGCTGGGTCCAGGTCGAGGTTTGAGCGAGGCCGAACAGAGCGCGCCGGCAGCGCGGACAGACTCGCTGATAGTGAGTGGCCGCCCGCTCCGGTAGCTGAAGCTGGTACTGGAACCCGAGCTGCGCCTCGACCGTCTCCAGGTCACGAATCATGGCCATTGAGGCGAATGGTTGCGCGCAGCGTGCGCACGTCGCCTGCTCGGTCCGTGCCCCGTGGTCTTTGTAAAAGCCGACCCCGAGCTGGGCCGGTCGCTGGAACACGTGAAAAAACTTACCGAACGGCATGAACAGCAGCGTCAAGATCACGGTCGCGGCGTGGAGGACGGCCAAGAACGAGTAGGCGTAGCCGCGCATCCACGTATAGCTGACGGTCAGCATCAGCCCCGTGACGCTGATCGCGAGCAGCAAGGCGAGCGGCAACACGTCTTCGGCGAAGCGCTGCACCGCCGCCGCGCCGTGGTCGATCATTCGCCTCCGAAACGCCAACATCACGCCTCCAATCACCAAGAACGAGGCCCAGACCAGGCCGTGGAAGACGACGAACGCCAGCCACGATTCGACCTCGAAGTCGCTGACCGCGAAGCCAAACACGTAGGTGCGATAAGTGTGGAGGTGGCCGGGGACGGTTTCGAAGTGGATCCACCCCCAAACCAACGGGAACGTGATGGCGGCGGCCAGCAGGCAGCCCCACATGATACCGAAGTGGGCGGCGCCGCGCAGACTGCCGCGCCTGAAAATGAAGCGGTTCGCCGCGACGTCCACCACGCTGCGCCGCACCAGGACCAGCACGTTACGCAGCAAAAAGCGCGGGGAGAAGAAGGCCTGCCAGCCGCGCCGCCAATACATTCGCGTGGGCGGCCTCGCCAGCCACATCGAGTAGCGATACGTGATGCCGAACGCCGCGAAGAGGGTCGCGAACGTGTAGGCGATGAGCGCTGCGTCGAAGTGAGCGAGCTTGCGCGAGCCGACGACGATCGACGCTCCGAGCGCGCACGTGACGACGACCGCCCAAACTAGCGCACGCAAGCGCAGTACCGAACGCCGGTTTTCCATCGTGTGCGAGCAGCCTAGTCGGCTCGCGTCGATCTCTGAAAGGTTTCGGAGGTAATATTTCGCCTCATCGGAGCCGCTCGCGCCGCCTACGTCAGAGCGCTGACCGTCTACCGTAGGCACGGCATGATGTTTGCTCCAACCATGAGCATGCCGGCGGCAGCTGAGTCGGGCGCGCTCCACGCGGCGCTTTGGGGCCTGCTCGCGGGCAGCGCGCTGGTCCTCGGCGCCGCCATCGGTTGGTTCGTGCGCGTGCCGACCCGCGCCATCGCCGCCATCATGGCGTTCGGCAGCGGCGTGCTGATCAGCGCGCTGTCGTTCGAGCTGATGGACGAGGCCTACCGGGCGGGCGGGTTTTGGGCCTGCGCGGGCGGTTTCTTGGGCGGCGCGGCGCTGTTTACGCTGGCCAGCTGGCTGCTGGCTCGGCGCGGTGCCAAGCATCGCAAGCGCAGCGGCGAGCAGCAGCCGAGCGAAGCTCAGCATGAAGGCAGCGGGCTCGCGATCGCGCTGGGCGCCCTGCTCGACGGCATCCCCGAGTCGATGGTGATCGGCCTGTCGCTACTGCAAGGCGGCGCCGTCAGCACTGTCGCGGTCGTCGCAATTTTTCTCAGCAACCTGCCCGAAGGCTTGAGCAGCGCCACCGGCATGAAGCGCGCGAACCGCTCGGCGCGCTACGTGCTCGGCGTCTGGGTGGTCATCGCCGCGTTGAGCAGCGTGGCGTCGTGGGTGGGCTACGTCGCGTTCGGCGGCGTGTCCCCCCACGTCGTGAGCGCGGTCATGGCGGTGGCGGCGGGCGCGATCCTGGCAATGCTCGTCGATACGATGATTCCCGAAGCGTTCGAGGAGGCTCACGGCTTGACCGGCATCATCACAGTGGCCGGGTTTTTGACCAGATTTGGGCTCAGCAAGCTGGGGTGACACCGGTCCGGACCGGCTACACCGACGCCGCTGCCTTCAGTTGACGTTGCCACAGCTTGATGAGCGCCGGTGCTCGCGGCGCAAAGTCGGCCAGCGAATATTGGGCGAGCTCGTTGAAGAACGCCTCTTGGGCGCGCAGCAACGCTCCCTTCAGCCCGCAGGCACTGTCGATCGGACAGGTGTTGCGGGAGCCGTCGAAGCATTCGACCAGGTTGTGATGCGGCTCCGTGAGCCGGACGACCGCTGCCACGTTGATCTTCGCCGGCTCGCGACCCAAGCTCAAGCCGCCGCCGCGACCGCGCGCGCTGACCACCAGCCCTTCCGCGATCAGCGGTTGGACGACCTTGACGAGGTGATGCTGCGAGATGCCGTACGCGGCGCTGATCTCCGACACCGCTACCCGTCGATCTCGGTGCGAGGCGAGATAGAGGAGGATCCGCAACGAGTAGTCCGAGAAGAGCGTGAGCTGCATGAATGATCTTGACCCGGCGGGGTTATAACTTGTACGGAGGATGCAACTTATAGCCGAGCCCCGGTCGAATGAGAACCGGCGTCGGCGTGAAAGAAAATCATGAGCGTTTACGAAGAATTAGGTGGCACGGCCGCGATCGAGACCGCCGTCGACGTCTTCTACCGAAAGATGCTGCTCGACGAGCGCGTCGCTGACTTTTTCGAGACCGTCGACATGGATCGCCAGCGCGCCAAGCAGAAGGCGTTCCTGACGATGGTACTGGGGGGCCCGAACAACTACGCCGGTAAAGACATGCGTTCCGCGCACGCCAACCTCGTCGGTCGCGGGCTAAACGACAGCCATGTCGACGTCGTGATCGAGCATTTGGCCAGCACCCTGCGAGAGCTTGGCGCAAGCGAAGCGCAAATCGCGAGCGTTGCCGCCGTCGCCAACTCTGCGCGCGCAGATGTCTTGAGCCGGTAGTCGCATGGCCCGCCTCGTCTGCGACGGACGCGAGCTCTCGCTGCAACCCGGCCAACTCGTGATCGATGCGCTCGCCGACGCCGGCATCGGCGTCCCGAGCTCGTGTCGCGCTGGCGCGTGCCAATCGTGTCTGCTCCAGGCGACGCGCGGCCGGCCGCCAGCCGAATCGCAGGTAGGGTTGAAGGAGTCGCTGCGGGCGCAGGCTTTCTTCCTCGCTTGTCAGGCCAGGCCGACCGAGGATCTCGAGATCTCCACCGCCGGGGCCGCCAAGTTGGACGTGCCGGCGCGGATCGCGAGCGTGGAGCGGCTCGCCGCCGAGGTGCTGCGGGTCCGGCTCGAGCCGCAACTGCCCTTCGCATACCGGGCCGGTCAATTCCTCACGCTTCTGCGTGAAGACGGGCTTGCCCGCGCCTATTCGCTCGCGAGCCTGCCAAGCGAACGCCTCCTGGAGCTTCACGTCAGGGTGATACCGGGCGGCCAAATGAGCGCGTGGCTAGGAGGCGCATCTTCGGTGGGCAGCGCGGTTCGGTTGCGTGGTCCCTCCGGCGAGTGCTGCTACTTGCCAGGCCTCTCGCAGCAAACCATCGTGCTCGTGGGGATCGGCACGGGGTTGGCGCCGCTGTGGGGCGTGCTGCGTGACGCCCTGGCCGCCCCGCACCGAGGCCCGATCGAGTTGTGGCACGGCGCCCGCACGCCCGACGGGCTGTACCTGATCGACGAGCTTACGGCGCTCCAGGCCGCGCATCGCAACTTCAGGTATCACGCCTACGCGCTCGAGAGCCGCGGGCCGACCGACGTGGCGTTGGGGCGCCTCGACGAGGTTTTGTTGGCAGCCAGCCCTTCTTTCGCCGGGCGTCGTGTGTACCTGTGCGGTGACGCGCCGCTCGTCCAGCTCCTCAAGCGCAAGGTCTTCCTGGCCGGCGCATCTTTGCAAGAAGTCCACGCCGATCCGTTCGTCAGCGCGAAGTGAGCTTCGCGTCGAAGCGGGCCCGGCGGATTCGACGACCGGTCAGCGTTGCTGCGTTGCGTCCCGCGGCGCGTCGACGCGCATGACGCAAAGATCGTCCAGCGGCGCCGCCAAATCCGTCAGCAACAGCAGCGCTTCGACGAAGGGGCGAACGATGTCTTGGAGCGTTCTGGTGTCGTCTCCCACGACCGGCAAGCTCCAGCCCTGGGTCCTCGCATTGAGCGTGCCGCGAACGAGCGGTACTCGCTGGCCCATGAGCAGCGCTCGCGTGCGCAGGCTGATAGCGCTCTCGGCGAGCGGCAACCGAGCGAGGGCGCACCAGGCGAGCTGCACTTCTCGGCGCAGATCGAGCGCCCGCAGGTACCTGATCTCACCATCCACCGCGCGCTCGACTTCGTGAAGTGCTTTGAACGAGGCTCGTCCAGGCCCCGACTCCAGGTAGTGCTGCACGTTGTCGCGCAGCACGGCGTAATGCGCCCAATCCAGGCGCTGTACGCCTCTGCGAGTTTTGAACATCAGCTGCATGCTGCCGCTACGCGGCGTTCAACGAGTCGAGCGCGGGAAACATTCCACGCGAGGCGCACCTCAGGGAACAATCAGCGCCGCCGCCCGCGCGGCCTCGGGGACGCGGGCGGCCGCGCTGGCTCCTTCCGCCACGGACCCTGCAGCTGGTTGTCGATCTGCGCGACGCCCACCGCTCCCATCACCATCTGTGCAGCCGCCAAGCTGTCGGTGAGAGTGGGCACGGAGCCGCGTAGCGTGACGGTGCCGTCGAGCACCGTGATGCTCAAGCTCGCGATCGGCACTTTTGGCCAGTACGGAGCGAGCGCGCTGATGGCGGCGGAGATCTCGTCGTCGGTAGGCCAGCTGGTGCGAACGTCGGCGTCCGGGCGGCTCGCTGCATCGGTCACCAGGCCATCCGCGTCGACGGCGATCACCCCCTTGACCCACGCCGAGCTGACGGCACGTCTGGCCTCGGCCCGGCTCCCGACCCTTCCCGACAGCGTGACCCGCCCTTGGTGAACGTGGACCTCCAACGAATCGTGCTCGACCAGCGGGTCGAAATCGAGACGGCTTCGCACGTCGCCGGCCAGGATTGCGTCCGTACGCGCGAGGGGAGGACTGGCGGATAGCTGGTTTTGACAGAACCGCACACCGGGAACACCGGTTACCACGCGCTCGGCGAGCTGCTGCTCATCCCAGCTCGTGATCGTGCCGCGAAGCTCGACTACGCCATCGTGGACGCTCGCCTGAAGTGGCAGCCGCGCCAGCGCGACAGTCCCCCGTAGCGCCCGCCCAACGTCGGCCGCGACGTCGGCGTCTCGCCTCCGAACCGGCACCACGCGGACGCGGCTCACCACCGCCCTTGCTCCGCCGACGACGCGCGCGATTCTGTCCGCCCGCTCCTTCCAGCGAGCTACCGGCACCGTGCCCTCGAGCACCACGATGCCGGACGTCACGGTCACGCGGATCGTGGTCGCGCTCAGGTGCGAGTCACGAGCCAGCTCCTGCACGACGGCTCTGCGGATGGCGTCGTCGTGAGCGCCGTGGACTGGCCCTGGCGCGCCTCGCTGTGCCGTCGATTCGGCGGTTGTCGCGGCGGGCGCCGCCAAACAGATTCCGGTTGCCAAACCCAGAGCGCTCCACCACGCCGCCCGTGGTCCGCTCATCGCTCCACGTCATCCCGAATCGTGAGCTGTCGCCGACGAGCTGTGTCGAGCTCGCAGCGCTGCTCTTTGAAGCGACACCTGCCGCTCGACGTCACGAGCGTCACGCGCGGTTTGGCCCCGGCGGTGACGTGGAGATGCCCAATTCCGGCCGCCCCCGGCCAATCTACCAGCCAGTCACCCACCTCGAGCCGGATCGTCTGCTCCTGCGCCCCGACATGAGCCGGAAAGGTCGCCTGCCGCGTTCCGCGATCGGCGATCAGCTTCGCCTTCGCGACCTCGACTCGCTCGAAGCGAACGGTAGTAGCCGTATCTGCCTCGACCTCGCGGCCCGCGCACGTTTTGGAGCCCGCCGGCGCAACGCAGTCGCGTACCGCGCGATGGCGGTGCGTCAGCTGAACCGCCACCGTCTCATCGCTCGGCTTCAGAGAGCTCGGCGGGGTGAGCGCCGCGTTTTGCGCAAAGGACGGGCCGTGCTCGGCCATGCCGAACAGCAAGCTCGACAAGACGGCGGCATGAAGCGTTGAAAGGCCCGACACGGGGCGATCCTAATCATGTCGGCGGTTCCGGGAAGCGGATTTTTTGCCGCGGCGGTGGTTTGGCGTCCAAGCGTTCCGTGGGGACTAAGTCGGCCCGCTGGGGGGTTGACGCTCTATGCGCATCACGAGCTGGCAGCGGCTGCTCAGGTTGACCGGGCGCCACGAGCTGCTCAGCAGCGCCGCCGGCGGCGTGAGCGGGGCGTTGCTGGGCAGCCTGGTGAGCGGGGCGCTCGGTGCTTTCGTCGGGGCGTTGCTGGGCTTGGGCATCGCCACGCATCTTTGCTCGCATGCTAGCGGCTTCCGTTAGCACTGTTCCGCGAGCCGCGACGCCGACGAGTTTGTTGGTGTTCCAACTATCGCTCGGAAAGCGCCGGCGATGGCCCGCTTGATGCACGTCTGGAGCACACGTAATCGCGAAAGGATCGGACCATGGAGAACCTGGAGCTCACGAACAAGACGGAACGGCGCCACGCGCGGCGCCGCGTGTGGGAATTCAGCGGAGGAGCGCTCGGCGCCCTCGGCGGCGCAGGAATGGGGGCGCTCGTGGGAGGTCCCGCGGGCGCCACGTTCGGGGCGATCGTGGGCGCGGGAATGGGCGCGGCCACGGCTTGGGCCGCCGATCGGGGCGCTACCGACGCCGCCGATCGTGACAGCGAGTTGGACATCGAGATTGGCGTGCACGGTCCCGACCTGGGAGCTCCCAACTTGGAGCATCCGCCGGCTGTGGTCGGGGCGTACTCGCGGGCCGCCACGGGTACGAGCGGCGGCGGCGGAGACGAAGTCGACGAAGCGGACGGGCCAATCCAGCCGCCCCTAGGGTGAGTCGCTTCGAGGGCGGCCCCCGCCAAGCTCACCGAAGCCCGCCAAGCTCGCGGCGGCCCCGAGAACTTGAGCAAAATACTTTGAGGTCAAAGTAACTGTTGCGGGGGGCGGGAAAGTCTGCGACTTTGTTGGGTCTGGTCAACGGGTTCCGCATCGCCGCTCTCACGGTCGCTCTGTTCGCGACGCTCCTCGATGCACGACCCGCGGCCGCCGCCCCGCCGGCGCAGGTGACGGCGCGGACGCGCTACTTTGCGTACCAGGACGAGCGCTATCTGTTTCGAGATCAGCGAGATTCGGGCGCGGCGTTGCTGCCCGACGTCGGCCCTGCCGAGCCCGTGCCGCTCATCGTACTGCTCCATGGCGTCAATCCCGGGAACGACACCCACCTGTGGCTCGGAGGGGGCGGTCGTGATCTGCGGCCGCTCGCTGTAGCGCTCATGCAAAGCGGAGAGGTCAGTCCCTTCGTGCTCGCGGCGCCGAGTCAGACCAAGGGTGCGCGCTCGACGAAGCGGCTATGGAGCGATTTCGATCTCAGCTCGTTCGTGGACGCCGTCGCCGAGGCCAGCGCTGGCAGCATCGAGATCGACCGCCAGCATGTGGTGCTGATGGGACACAGCGGGGCGGGGTGCAATCCTGGCGGCGGGCTGGCGAGCCCGTTCTGGACCGAGGCGGCGCCGCTTCCTCAGGCGCTCGTCTCCATCGATCCGTGCTTGGACGTCGAAATGGGCGCCGCGATGGCTCGGCGCCCCGGGTCGGTGCCCCTGCTGCTGTGGTGGCAATCGGCGATCTGGCGTCGCGACCCTTTGGCTTTCTGGGCCGCGCTGACCCTCGACCAGCCCGACCAGAGGTTGGATCGCTTGCAAGAGCTGAGGGTTGCCGGGCAAAACCCGCACGACGCGATCGTGCCGCTCGCGTTCGAGCGCACCGTTCGCGAGCTGTTCCCGGTGCCGCGCGTGGCTAGCGCCGACCCCGGCGCCTAGCGGCGGCGCGAGCTCGAAATGCCCTGACGGCCGGGTCCTGCGCGCAACTTGGCCGCGCTTTTCGCGTGCTGCTATGTCATCGCGATTGGCCGGGCATTAGCGCATGAGTGCCGTCACCGTAGCTAGCTTTTGGCGCGTCGGGTTTGCACCGTTCGCGGGGCCAGCGGGCGCCGCCCGGCTCGGCCGGCGATCAGGCCGAGGCTGACATGTTCAGGCGCGAGGGCCCGGCGCGCGAGCCGCGAAAGAACATCTTCCTCGCGGCTTACCTGGCCGTCACCGCCGTCGGGGCCACGTGGGCGAGCTTGCTGCTGGAGTCGGACCGGCCCGCGCGACTTGCGAGCCGGTACGCGCTGGCGCTGCTCGTGGAGGGGGCTCTGCTCGGGTCGTTCGTCTTCGTAGCGGGCCTTTCGCGCGCGTCGCATCCGCTGGCCTTGGACGCCCAGGCGGGCCTGCTTTGCGCGGCGATGGGCATGCAAAACTCGCTCGTCACCCGGCTCTCCGGCGCCGTCGTTCGAACGACCCACCTCACCGGCGTCGTGACGGATCTGGGCATCGAGGCGGCGCGTTGGTACCGCTGGCACCGGACGAAACGGAATGGCCAACCGCCGTCGCGAGATCGCGCGTCGCTGCTCAGCACGATCGTTGTGTCGTTCATCGGGGGCGCCGTGGCCGGCGCCGTGCTGACGTTTCGGGCGAGCCGTTGGGCAATGTGCCTGCCGAGCACGATGATCTTGCTGGCAAGCGCCTACGCGTTTGCGCAGGCCAACAGCGATGAGCGGGCGTAGTTAGGTCCTCGGCGGCACGACACGTCACGAAATGGCGGGCGGCACCGTCGATACGGACCAGCGCAGGCGGATGAAGAGCCCCAAGCTCAATAGCGTGGCGATCGCGAAGCCCCATTGCGTGAGCGTGAAGGCGCCAAGCAACTCGGGGGCGGACCGCGCGTCGTGGCTCACGAAATCGAGCACCACCCGCGCCGGAGCGTAGGTCAGACCGGCCAAGCAAACGTACGTGCCGGTGCGAAAGCGGCCCTTCCAAAGTACGGCGACCACCACCAGCAGCACGCTCGTGATCAGCAGATCGAACAGTCCGATATTCGAGCCGTCACTCGCCAGCGCCGAGCCGACGCGGTGCAGCGCCCAGGCGAGCGGAAAGACCGAGAGCACCACGTCGGCGAGAGCCAGCAGCGGGACCGGTCGTGCCCGTTTCACGAACCAATAGGCTTCCAGCTCGAAGACTCCGGTTGCGCGAAGCACGACGGTGGACTCGAAGCGGTAGCGTTGCCAGAGAAGAGCGGCGGCGAGCGCGCCGAAGAGCCCACCGACCGAGCGCCATCCGTGCCACGGGCGCAGCAGCTCGGCCGGATGTCGCCAGACCTCGTGCGATTGCACGACCTCGGCCACCTGATCGAAGCGGTAGTACAAACCATCGACGAGGTGTCCGCCCAGCAGGCCACCGATGAAAATCCACAGCATGAGCGAGTGCAGCTTCTGAAGCTCCAAACCGAAGCGGCTGGCGCGCCGCCGCGCCACGCGCGCCGCCGCCACGAGTCCAACCAAGGTCAAAAGCAGCGGGAAATCGAGCGACATCGTAGGTGCGAGGCGGGGCAGGCGGCCAGGGGCCAATCATGAACGATCGCGCGACGGCGCCGAACCGATTTCATCGAAAATAATCCGAGCGCCGCCGGCGGCCGGCGTCGAGCCTCGGCGATGCCATCAGACGGCGCGCGTGACGGTCGGGGTGGCATGCCGATCGGCGCCGATTGGGGCGGGCGGGACGCGAGCGGCGGCGAGCTCGTTCCGGTGCTGGGACCACCAGGCGGCAGCGATGTCGTTCGTCCAAGCCGACGCGCTGGTGCAGGAACGCAGTCGTTGACGTAAGATCCGCGCCGAGGCGGGGCGATCTTGCGCGCGCTTGGCGAGGCAGTCGAGCAACAGCGTCTCGAGATCGGCGCTAACGGGAGCGCGCCGGCGCACCGACGGCGGCTCGGGCGGGGAGTGCAGGTGGTGCGCGCAAACCTCGACGATCGAGTGACCGCCGAAGACGTGAGTGCCCGTGAGTAGCCAATATCCAACCGCCCCCAGCGCATAGATGTCGGTCCGCGCGTCGATGGTCTCCGGGGAGGTGATGCACTCCGGCGCCATGTATAGCGGCGTTCCGGTGATGGCATTGGCGGCGGTGAGCGTCGGCTCGGGCGGCGTGGCCTCGTCGGTTTTGGCGCCCAAGTCCTTGACGAGCCCGAAGTCGAGCACCTTCACCAGGTCGGCGATTCCACCACGGTCGACGACCATGATGTTGCCGGGCTTGATGTCGCGATGGATGAGGCCTGCTTCGTGAGCCTCTGCCAGCGAGGCGGCCGCTTGCTCGAGCAGATGGATCACGCGCGCTTCCGGTTGCGGCCCATCGAGCTGGACGAGCTCGTCGAGCGAGGCGCCGTCCAGCAGCTCCATGGCGTAGTAGAAGACGCCGTCGGTGGTTCGGCCATAGTCGAACACGGTCACGGTGTTGGGGTGGGTGAGCGCGGCCGTGCGGCGCACCTCCCGCTCGAAGCGCAAAAGCGCGGCCTCGCCGGTGCGCTCGGCGGGCAGCAGCTTGATCGCGGTCGGGCGACGGAGCATCTCGTGCGACGCCCGGTACACGACGCCCATCCCGCCTTCACCGAGCTTCTCTTCGAGCCGGTATTGCCCGAGCTTGCGGACGGCGCTGATCGTGCGCCGCAAGCCGTAGATGGTGTGTGAAAAGGCGACCGCGATCCCGACCACGACCGACCACAAGAAGGCGGACACGAACGTCGCCATGTAGGCCATGTCGCCCTTGTTCTGCTTGCGCCACACCGCCGCCGGTGGATCGTAAAGGGCGGGATCCCACTTGCTGAAGGCCAAGAAGATGCAGCCTAGCAAAGGTATCGTCATGAGTGTCGCCACGACGAGCGTGTGACGAGCAGTAGAGGGCACGTACACCGCGTACACCAGGAGCACGTAGGTCAGCGTGCTGCGCGCGATCATGTCGGGAGACGACGTCAGGTCCAGCACCATCGCCATGCTCGCGAGGGCGGTCGTGCCAACCGCGAGAGCGACGAGCTCTACGCCACGCACGAAGCGCGAGGATCGTGGATGGCCGCCGAGCAGCAGCGACATCGTGGCGAAGGCGGCGCCGGCGACCAATAGGGGCAGGCTGTTGAGGTTGAACGAGACGCGGCCCAGCCAAATCGATACCGCCGCGTTGAGCGCGCAGTAGCCGAGCGTCACCATTGCCATCACCCGCCCGAATTTCGATAGGCGCGTTTGCCTCAGCTCTGTATCGACGGATTGTCCCGTTGGCTCCACGCGGGCCGATATAGCAGACGACCCCGGCCCCTCAGCAATCTCGAGGACGGACCCTCCAAAACTACGATTGGATCGAGTGGGGACCTGCGAGGCAGATTGTGTGGCGTAGGCGGGAAGCGCCGCGCCACCCCGGGCCGCTCGCGATTCCGCGCCGGAGGAGCCAGATTCACATGCAAATTGCCGCCGAATTCGTGGTTCGCGTCGTCTTCATCGGTGCCGGGGCCACTCTCGTCATCGATCTTTGGGCAGCTCTGCTCCGCCGCTTCGGCGTCCCTTCGCTGCAGCTCGCGTTGCTGGGCCGTTGGGTCGGTCATCTGCCGCGCGGGCGCTTCGTTCACGCGCGTATCGCCGACGCCGCGCGCGTACGCGGCGAGTCTTGGCTGGGCTGGTTCGCCCACTACGCGATTGGCGTCGGCTTCGCGGGGGTGCTGCTGGCGGTATTCGGCGTCGACTGGGCGCGCTCGCCCACGTTCGGCCCCGCGCTGCTGGTCGGTATCGGCTCCTTGCCGGCGCCGCTGTTCGTGCTGCAGCCGGCGCTCGGTGCCGGCATCGCGTCGTCGAAGACACCGCGGCCGGTGTTCAACACGTTCAAGAGCCTGACCACGCATACGGTGTTCGGGATCGGGCTGTTCCTGGCGGGCCACGTCGCGGCGCGGCTGCTTCCCACGTTTGGGTGAGAGCATCATGACTGACAAGCCTGCTGTGTGGCGCGACCTCGCGCCGATCTCGGCCATCGTCTTCCTCGAGTTTCTGGCGATGGGCTTGCCGCTCGCGGTGCTGCCCGGCCACGTGCACAGGGCGCTCGGGTTTGGCTCCTTCGTGGTCGGCCTCGCGATTGGCGCGCAATCGTGGGCGACGCTGCTCTCTCGGCACGCCGCCGGAACGCGGTCCGATCGAAGCGGTCCGCGCCGCGCGACCCGGCTCGGCCTACTGCTGTCTGCCCTCGCGGGCGTGACCTACGCCGGGTCGGGCGCGCTCGCTTCGCCATCGACCTCTCTGGTCGTGCTGCTCCTCGGCCGCGCCGTGCTCGGGATCGGCGAGAGTCTGGTCGTCACGGGCGGGCTCGCGTGGGGCGTTGCGCTCGCGGGGCGTGAACGGTCTGGTCTCGTCATGTCGTGGGTCGGTGTCGCGATGTACGGGGCCCTCGCCGCCGGGGCACCCGTCGGCGCGCAACTGGCTTCCCGCTTCGGCTTTACGGCCATGTGCGCGGCCGCCGCGCTGGCCCCTCTGCTCGCCATGCTCCCTCTGGGCTCGGCCCGGAGCGTCGAGCCCGCCGGGGGCATCCGGTTGCCATTTTATCGCGTGGTCGGCTTGATCGCGGCGCCGGGGGCGGGGCTCATGTTGAGCGCGGTGAGCTTCGGCGCGATCGCCGCCTTCTCGTCACTCTACTTCGCGGAGCGCTCCTGGTCGCACCCGTCACTGGCGATGAGCGCGTTCGGTGTCGCTTACGTGCTCGCGCGACTGTTTCTGGGAGGCCTGCCCGATCGCTTCGGCGGCGCGCGCGTCGCGACCCTCTCCACGGCGGTGGCGGCGCTCGGTCAAGCCGGCCTGTGGCTCGCGAGCTCGGGCACGACGGCGATCGCGGCGGCGGCGTTCACCGGACTCGGCTTCTCGCTTGCGTTTCCCGCGTTCGGCGTCGAAGCCATTCGTCGCGTCCCGCCGCAGAACCGCGGGGTCGCGCTCGGCGCTTTCGCGGCCTGCTTCGACTTGAGCATGGGGATCGGCGTGCCGTTGCTCGGCCTCCTGGCGGCGCGGCGAGGTTACGCCGCCGCGTTCGAAGCCGGCGGCGTCGCGGCGCTCGTGGCCCTCGTGGTGGCGGTTGTCCTATCGCTCAATCGCGAACGGAGCGGGGCTTGACGTTCGCACGGCCGGCGACGATCGCGGTCGCGGCCGCCAGCAGCGGGTCTCGGTCGCGGCTCGCGAGGTGAGCGAAGAAGATGTGCACGACGGTATCGGCTTCGAACAGCAGGTCGACCTCCCCCCGGGCCTCGGCCTCCTTCGCGGTGTCGGCGTGTAGCAGTCCGACGCCCATGCCGCCCGCGATCAACGTCCGGCTCATGTCTTGACGGTCCACGCTGACGATGCGCTTGGGGCGGAAGCGCTTGGCCTTGAAGAGATCTTCCGCGGTGCGGCCACAGCAAGCGCTCGACGCGGGGTATATCCAGGGTAGCTCCGCCAGGTACTTCCAGTCCTTGCGCTGCGCCGCGTCGACGGCGCCGCGCGCCGCCACCAGCAAGACCTTGAAGCTCGCGACCTCGATCGCGGTCAGATCCGGATCGGGCTCGCGAGGATCGTTGTAGAAACCCCCGTCGAGGCTGCCGTTGCGGATGCCGGCAAGTATCTCTTGCGACGTGCCATGCTTCAGGGCGACCTCTACGCCGGCCTGCCGCTCTGCCATGACCGTCACCAGCCTGCCGATCATTTCGTTGTTCGAGTTGCTCCCGGCGCCGAGACGCAGCCGCCCAACGAGCTCGCCGCCGTTGCGCGTTGCCTCCGCCATCAGCTCCTGATGGGCGGCGAGCGTCTGCTCCGCCTTCGCGAGCAGTCGCTGTCCGTCCGACGTCAGGCTCATGCCTCGCGGCGTGCGTTCGAAGAGGCTGAGGCCCAGGGTTTCCTCCATCGTCTTGATGTGCGCGCTCACGGCCGGCTGACTCAGGTGCAGCGCCTCTGATGCGCGGGTCACGCTGCCTTCTCGAGCGACGACGACGAACGTCTTTAGCTGATGAATGTCCAAGTCGCCTGCTCCGAATCACGCGCAGCCAGGGGCTCGATCTCGGCCGCTACCGAAAAACGTGTACCACGCAGGGGGTCGGTCGGTGAACGTGCGCCTGCGCGTCATCGGACGCGCCAAAGTTGCGCGCGACGCGGCGCACGATTTGCGCGCTTCGGCCGCGCTACCCACTCCCCGACCGACGGAAATGCCCGGCATGGCGCTTGCCTTATCGCCGAGCATGTCAACCAGGGCATTCCACAAGGGTCGCACACAGGTGCTGGTGGTGGGCGCAGGTCCGGTTGGGCTTTTGACCGCGATTCGTTTGCGAGAGCAAGGCATCGACGTTCGGGTCATCGAGCAGCAAACGGAGGCTCGGACGCACACGTACCCGGTGGTGCTCCACCCGCAGAGCCTGCGATTGCTCGGTGATCTGGGGCTCGGCGCCGCGATGTTCTGGCGGGGACGGCCTGTGACTCGCTTGGCGATCTACACCGAGCACCAGCGACGAGCCGTGCTCGACATGCCGAACGTGAGCGGCTCATCGGGCATCCTGACCATGCCCCAAGACGTGTTGCGACAGGCGCTGACGACGGCGCTCACGCAACGCGGGGTGGCGATCGAATGGGACACGCGGCTAGCGGTGCTGACACAGGACGAGCGTGCGGTGTGGGGCCGCCTCGTTCAACGCGAATCAGGCGGTGAAGCGCGGGGCCGGCTCAACGTCGAGGCGTTCGACGCAGACTACGTGATCGGCGCCGACGGCTACGAGTCGACGGTCCGCGAGGCGGTGGGCATCCAGCTGATCGGGCGCGGCGCGCTGTCGACCTACGCGTTCTTCGACGCACCGGCGAAGCGCTCGGGACGAGAGGCTTTCCTGGCCCTATCCGAAGATTTCGCCGACGGCGTGTACCCGCTGCAGGACGGCATGGCGCGCTTTTCGTTCCAGATGGGTCACTCGCTCGACCGCGCGCCCGACGTTCACCTGTTACGCTCCCTCGTGAGGTCGCGTATGCCCTGGTACGCCAGCGAGACCGAGGACATCCTATGGGGCGGCGTCGCGGAATTTCGGCGAGCTCTGGCCAACAAGTTTGGCCACGGTCGAGTTTGGTTGGCGGGTGAGGCGGCGCACTTGACGGGACCCCTTGGAGTGCAAAGCCTCAACATCGGTCTGGACGAAGGCAACGAGCTCGCCTTGCGTGTGGCCGATGCCGTCCGTCACCCATCACGCCAGCAGCTCGGTGTGGACTACGACGCCAAGCGTACCCGTCAATGGCGTGAGCTCCTCGGCTTGGAGGACCGCGCCGTCCTCAGCGCGCGCTCGCCCGATTGGGCACGTCGAAACTTGCGCAAGCTCGTGGCGTGCCTGCCCGCGTCGGAGGCAGATCTAGACAATCTGCTCGAGCAGCTGCGGGTGACGCCGACCTCTAGCCGCCCGTCGCGACGTGCCGACACTTGAAGGCGAGGCAGTTCTAGCGAGGCTGTCGCAACAACGCGGCACCGTGATTGCGGGTTGGCGCGGCGTGCGGCGCTGGGATAGGGCCCGGTCGCGCTTTTTCATGGCGGGCCCAATCGAGCGGAAGACGTGCGTGCTGGTGGTGGACGACAACCAGCAAAATCGGGCGCTCGCCAGGGCCGCACTCGAAGCCGAGGGCTGCGAGGTCGTGTTGACCGGCAGTGGTCAGGATGGTCTCTCGGCGTTCCAGGTCCACCAGCCCGACTGCGTCGTGCTCGACGTCCGAGTGCCGGGCATGGACGGCTTCGAGACGTGCCGGCGCTTGCGTGCCCTCCCGGGCGGCCGCGACGTGCCGGTGCTGTTTTTGACCGCCGTGCGTGACGTCGACACGTTCGACGCGGCTTTGGCCGCGGGCGCCGACGACTTTCTCACCAAGCCCGTCCAGCCGACGGAGCTCTTGCTGCGCGTTTAGTCGGCGGTGCGGGCGCGTGACCTCGACGTCAGTAACAAGCAGTTCTTCGAGCTCGTCAAGCGGCAGCGAGACAGCTTGCTCCGGTTGCAACTCCAAAAAGAGCGCCTCACTTCGTTCGTAGTGCACGACCTCAAAAACCCGGTCAGCAGCATCGACCTCTTGGCGCAGCTACTGCAGCGCGACAAGAAGCTGCCCGAGGACGCGCGCGACGCTGCGGGGGCCATCCGCGTCGAGGTTTCGGCGTTGATGCGACTCATCCTCAACATCTTGGACATCAACAAGAGCGAAGAGGGCGCGCTAGCCACTTCCTTCGTTCCCGTGGATATCTCGGCTCTTGCCGCGACGGTGGTCGATGCCATCTAGGTGCGGGCGCGAGCCAAGGAGATCTCGCTGCGCAGCGAGCTGGGCGCGCTCGAGCCATCGAAAGCTTCGACGGTGGGCTCGCTCTGTACGACGCAGAAGAGCGCCTCACGCTCTGCAACAGCACTTCGCGCTTGTTCTTCTCTACCGCTGCGCCGCAGCTGGGTATCGGCTCCAGCTACACCGACATCATCGATGCCTCGATTGAGAGCGGCTCGTTCGGCCCGCTCGAAGATCCCGAGGCGTTCCGGGCACGGCTCCTCGACTATTATCACGACCCCCAGGGCACCCTCGATCTGCGCTTGGCGAACGGCAAAACGCTTCGTCTTACGAACCGGCGTACCTCGGAAGGTGGGGTGATCTCCACGAGCGCAGACGTCACGGAAGAGGTCGAGCACGAGGCCGAGCTCCTCGAGGTCCGCCGAAGCGGAGGCAGCGAGCGCCGCCAAGAGCGAGTTCCTGTCGTCGATGAGCCACGAGCTTCGCACGCCCATGAACGCGATTCTTGGATTTGCCCAGCTGCTGCAACGTGACAAGCGAACGCCGCTCTCGGCTCCCCAACAGGAGAAGCTCGGCTACGTCTTACAAGGCGGCGAGCACTTGCTCCGGCTGATCGACGATATTCTGGATCTGGCGCGCATCGAGGCGGGTCGCATCATGATGTCGCCGGAGCCAGTCGGGGTGAATGAAGTGCTGATCGAGGTCCAGCAGACCCTCGAGCCGATGGCACTTCGCGCCGGTATCGCGCTCGAGGTGGCAGGGGCCCCCCACGACTCGTCGAAGGTTCACGCCGACCGCACCCGTTTCAAACAGATCTTGATCAACTTCGGCTCCAACGCCATCAAGTACGGTAGGCCCAACGGCACCGTCAGGATTCGCGTCGAGCCCACCGCCGAGCGCCAGCTAAGGCTCGTCGTTCATGACGACGGGATCGGTATTCCGGTCGATAAGCAAGATCGCATCTTCCAACCGTTTCACCGGGCTGGTCAGGAGGCGGGTCCGATCGAAGGCACCGGCATCGGCCTTTCAATCACGAAGCGTCTGGCCGAGCTGATGGGCGGAAGCGTCGGGTTCGAAAGCGCGCCCGACGTCGGCTCCGTGTTCTGGGTAGAGCTTCCGCTCCAGCGGAGTAGCCAGGTCCCGCTCCCGAACGCAGGCTCGCCATCCGCGCTCGCCCCGGTGCTCGCGGGCGAGGTCGGCAGCGCGGTCCCGATCGTGTACATCGAAGACAATCCTTCGAACATCGCGTTCATGCAGGGGGTGCTCGACGAGCTGCCGCGAGCTCGGCTGACCGCCGCGCCGAACGCAGAGATCGGCATCGAGCTGGTCCGACGACTCCAGCCGCGCCTCGTCATCATGGACATCAATCTTCCCGGCATGAGCGGCTACGAAGCGACTCGTCGCTTACGCGACTCGCCTCAGACGCGCCACATCCCCGTGATCGCGCTCACGGCCGCCGCGATGGTCGGTGACCGCAAGCGGCTCGATGACGCCGGCTTCGCGAGATACCTGACCAAGCCGGTCAAGGTCGCAGAATTGCTCGAGGCGATCGAGCAATTGCTGGGCTCGGCCCCCGCTTGACCGAGCCGTCACGCCGCGAAGCCTCGAGACAGCTGGTACGCCGCCCGCGCAATCACCAGGTCTTCATTCGTGGCAACGACGCGAACTTCGCACGCCGACGTGGCACGGCTGATGACGGGTGAGTCGTCGGCGTTGAGAGCCGGGTCGATGTCGATGCCGAGCGCAGCGAGGCCGGCGCAAGCGAGCTCGCGAACGAGCGGCGAATGCTGACCGATCCCCCCCGTGAAGACCAAGCAATCGACGCCGCCAAGCACGGCCACGTAAGCGCCAATCTGCTTCTTGATGGCGTACGCGAACAGCTCGATCGCAGTGATGGCGCGGCGATCGTGGCCACGCGCTCGCGCCAGCAGCTCTACCATGTCCGCGGTGCCCCCCACCCCCAGCAGGCCCGCCTCGTGATTCAGCATCTGCTCTAGCCGCTCCGGGTCGAGCCCGCGCTGGCGCATCAGATAGAGCAGCAGCCCGGGATCGAGGTCGCCCGAGCGTGTGCCCATCGGGATACCACCGGTCGGAGTCAGGCCCATGCTCGTGTCGATCGACTTGCCCGCCGCGATCGCGCAGACGCTGGCGCCGCTACCGAGGTGAGCAACGATCAAGCGCCGAGGCGGCGGCGCCCCGAGCACGGAGAGGACGTACTCGTACGAAAGCCCGTGAAAGCCGTAGCGCTTCACGCCCGCGTCGTACAGCTCGTCGGCCAGGGCAAAGCGGCGGGCCACGTCGGGCAGAGTGCGATGGAACGCGGTGTCGAAGCAGGCGACGTGCACGGCGCTACCGCAGCGACGGAGCGATTGCTGGATCACCTCCAGCGTAGGCGGCAGATGAAGCGGCGCGAGAGGTATCAGCGCTTCGAGGCCTTCGAGCACGGTGCCATCGATCTTGACGGGAGCCGTGAACGCGTTGCCGCCATGGACGACGCGGTGTCCGACGACGGACGGCTCGTCCACACCGTGCGCGCCGATCTCGCGCAAAGCTCGATCGACGAGCGCGGCCGGCGTAGCGCCCTCCGTCTTCACGGTGCCGGTCGCCAGCTCCCGCTCCGGGCCGTTGCCCACGGCGTAGAGGGCGTACTTGAGCGTCGACGAGCCGGCGTTGAGAGCCAGGATGGTTTCGGCCATGAGCCTCAAACCGACCAGCGGAAGTCTCGGATCTCGGGCAAGTCTTCGAAGCACGCGCGAACGTATTCGGTGTGACTCGTCAGGGCGGCGCTGCAATCGCGCGCCAGCTGCTCTGCGTATTCGGGCCGGCTCTTCGCGTGCCTGAGGGCCAGGGTCGCGAGATGGAATCGACTCGTGTGATTCTGCACCACCATATCGAACGGAGTCGTAGTGGTGCCCTCCTCCTGATAGCCTCGCACGTGGAAACGCTCGGGATGGGGGCGGCCGTGGAGCAGCTGGTGAACGGCGCCGGGGTAGCCGTGGAAGGCGAACACCACGTGCGTGTCGTGGGTGAATAGCTCCTCGAACCGCTCCGCGCTCATTCCATGCGGGTGTTTGTCGGCGGGAGGCAGCGTCATCAGGTCGACGACGTTCACGACGCGCACCGCCAGCTCGGGCGCCCGCTTGCGGAGCCATGCCGCTGCCGCCACCGTCTCGAGGGTTGCGGTGTCGCCGGCGCAAGCGAGCACGATGTCTGGCGCCCGATTCGTTGGCGAGCTAGCCCACTCCCAGACCGACGCGCCTGCCTCGCAGTGCTCGCGCGCCGCCGCTAGATCCAGCCACTGTAGCTGTGGTTGCTTGTCGATGATGATCAGATTGACGTAGTCGCGGCTCTTGAGGCAGTGCTCGGCCGTCGCCAGCAGGCAATTGGCGTCTGGCGGCAGGTACACCCGTGCCACCGAGCCCTTCTTGGAGAGAATCGTGTCCATGAAGCCCGGACCTTGATGGCTGAAGCCGTTGTGATCGTTGCGCCAGCAGGTGGAGGTGAGCAAGTAGTTGAGGGAGGGCACCGGCGCCCGCCAAGGCAGGTGGTGGCAGGCCTCGAGCCACTTGGCGTGCTGCGTCGCCATCGAGGCGACGATCAACGCGAACGCCTCGTAGGTCGCGAATAACCCATGGCGGCCGGTGAGCGTGTAGCCCTCGAGCCAGCCCTGGCAGTTGTGCTCGCTCAGCACCTCCATGACTCGACCGCTCGCGGACACGCGCTCGTCGCCGGTCTGCGGCGCGCTCACCAAGCAGCGCTCCTCGTGATCGAAGACGGCGCCGAGGCGGTTGGAGTTGGTTTCGTCGGGACAAAAGAGCCGAAACGTCTTCGGGTTGTCGCGGTACACATCGGCCAGCAGCAGACCCAGCTGCCGTGTCGACTCGTGAACGGCCGTGCCCGGTTGCTTGACCTCGAGGGCATATTCCTCGATGGGTCGCAGGTGTAGCGCCTGGCTCAGCCGGCCCGCGTTGGCGGCCGGGTTGGCGCTCATCCGCCGTTGCCCGGCCGGGGCGAGCGCGGCCAGCTCCGGCGCGAGCGTGCCATGGGCATCGAACAGCTCCTCGGGGCGGTAGCTGCGTAGCCACCGCTCCAGGATCTGCAGGTGCTCCGGATTGTTGCGTACGTCCGACACCGGTACTTGATGGGAGCGGAAGGTGCCTTCGACCAGCTTGCCGTCGACCTCGCGCGGGCCCGTCCAACCTTTCGGGGTGCGGAGCACGATCACCGGCCACCGCGGCCGCGACTCGACCACGCCTGCTTCGCGCGCGTCTCGCTGAATCTTGCGGATGCTGGCGAAGCATTCGTCGAGGGTCCGATCGAGCTCGACATGCACTTTTTCGGGAGCGCTGCCGGATACGAAATGCACGCGGTACCCGTGACCGCTGAGTAGCCGCTCGATGTCGGAGTCGCTGGAGCGCCCGAGCACGGTGGGTCCCGCGATTTTGTAGCCGTTGAGGTGCAAGATCGGCAGTACCGCGCCGTCACGCACCGGGTTCAAGAAGCTGATGCCCTTCCACGAGCCTTCGAGGGGCCCGGTTTCGGCCTCGCCGTCACCGACGACGGCGGCGACGATCAAGTCCGGCTGATCGAAGGCGGCCCCGAAGGCGTGGGAGAGCACATAACCGAGCTCGCCACCTTCGTGAATCGAGCCGGGGGTTTGCGGTCCGGCGTGGCTGGGGATGCCGCCGGGCGTGGAGAACTGCCGAAACAGCCGGCGCAGGCCGGCCGCGTCTCGGGTTATATGCGGATAGATCTCGGAGTACGTGCCCTCCAGGTAGGCATTGGCGACGACGGCGGGACCACCATGCCCCGGACCTGCCATGAACAGCACGTCGAGATCGTCGCGGACGATGAAGCGATTGAGATGCGCCTGCAGCAGGTTCAATCCTGGCGACGTGCCCCAGTGGCCGAGCAAGCGCGGCTTGACGTGCTCGGGTCGCAGCGGCTCGCGCAGGAGCGGATTGTCCTGTAAGTAGATCTGACCGACGGTCAGATAGTTTGCGGCACGAAAGTACGCGTCGAGTTGGGAAACGTCGGAGCTCATGATTGGGTGTCTCGGGAAGCGGTTGGAGCGGCACACGGATCGTGAAGAGCGCGCAACGCCGGTGTTTGCAGGTCGTCGAACTGACCGCCGCGCGTCGCCCAGGTGAAGGCGGCCACCGCGCCCAATGACAGCAGCAAGGTGATGGGCAAGATCAGGAAGATGATGGTCATGGGGCCTTTCGTTCGAAGGTTTTGGCGCGCAGCGCGAGCGATACGACGGAGATGGAGCTCAGCGGCATCATGATCGCCGCCAGCAGAGGGCTGAGCAAGCCTCCAACTGCAAGGGCAATGCCGACGAGATTGTAGCCGAGCGACATGACGATCCCGCGGCGAATCGCCGCGCGTGCTCGCCTCGAGCCGCGAACGGCCTCCGTCACCGGCTCGAGGCCACTCCTGGTGGCGAAGATGTCGGCCGCCTTCAGGCAGGTTTCCGCGCCACCGTGGACGGCGATCCCCACGGTTGCGGCCGCCATCGCTGCCGCGTCGTTGACGCCGTCGCCCACCATGATCACGCGTTCACCGCTCGCGCGCAGCTCCGAGATTCGTGTAAGCTTCGCCTCCGGAGACTGTCCGCCGCGGGCGGCGCCGGCAGGTAGTCCCAGCTCGGCGGCGACGCGGTCGACGACCAGCTGATGATCTCCAGACAAGATCTCGAACCGAAACCCGAGCTCTCGCAAGCGCCGAAGGTTGTCGCGAGCCTCGGGGCGCAGGGCGTCGCCGAACGCGGCCACCGCCCGCACCGCCCGCCCCGCCGCTATCACGACCGGGGTCTGACCGATGCTCGCGTGGCGCTCGACGAGTCGACTCGCCCACGCCGGCAGGCCACCTAGCTTGGCGCCGACCAACGCCGGCGAGCCCGCCAGCAGGCGCTGTCCCGCGACCAACGCGGAGATACCGCCTTGCGCGAGCTCTTCGACATCTTCCACGACCAGATCCGTTTCGGGAAAGGCTCGTTGAATCGCGCGGGCCAAAGGATGGCTACAATGGCCTTCGATCGCGCGCAGCGCCGGCTGCAGGGTCGCATCGCCGATCCAACCGAGCAGGGTAGGCTGCCCGAGGGTTAGCGTCCCCGTTTTGTCGAACACGATGACGCCGGGCTGAGCGAGCTCCTCCATGAACTCGCCGCCCTTGAACAGAATGCCGGCGTTGGCGGCACGACCCAACGCGACGCTGACCGCGAGCGGCGTCGCCATGCCGAGCGCGCAAGGACACGTCACGACTAGAAGCGCGACCGTGTGGTCGATGGCGAGCCGCGGATCCAGCTCGAGCCACAACAACAGGGTGAAGGCTGCCACCGCCAGGATGCCCACCACGAAGTAGCCCGCCACGCGATCCGCGAGCCGTACGATGGGAGGGCGTTGGCGCTGGGTTGCTTCGACGCTTGCCATCAAACGCCCCAGGCGTGTGGCCGTGCCCGCGCTCTCGACCTTGAGCCAGAGCTCACCGGACTGGCAGGCGGTTCCTGCGTACACCCGATCCGAGACGCTCGTCTCGACCGGCATCGGCTCGCCCGTGAGTAGGCTCGTATCGACGCTGGCGGAGCCGCGCAGCACGAGACCGTCGACGGGAATGCGGTCCCCGGCTGCGACACGCACGGTAGCCCCGGCGCTGACGCTGCGAGCGGGTACGTCACGCTCGACCCCGCCTTCGACGAGGTGGGCGGTGTGCGGCGCGAGCGCCAACAACAGGTCACTCTGATTCGTGGAGCGCCGGTGGTGGCTTTGCTGCAAGTAGCGTCCCACGAGGAGCAAAAAGATCAGCGTGCACAGTGAGTCGAAGTAGATTTCGCCCTGGCCTCGGAGCGTACTGACGGCGCCGCCGACGTAGCCGGTCAAGATACCGATACTGACCGGCAAATCCATGTGGGGGCTGCGCGTGCGAAGCGCGGCCCAACCCCCGCGCAGGAAGACGGCGCCGCACCAAAAAACCGCCGGCGTCGCGATCGCGAAGCTCGTCCAGCGGAACAGCGCTTGGTAAGCGGCCTCCATCCCGCTGAAAGCGCCGCTATACAGCGCGAACGCCATCAGCATCACGTTGCCCGCCGCCGCACCGGCGATGCCGAGCCGCAGCAGCAGCTCGCGGTCGCGCGCCCGCCCCGCATCCGCTCGTCTTTCGCCGAGCGGATGCGGCGGGTAGCCGAGCGACTCGAGGCCGCGCGCGATGGCGCTGAGAGTCGTTTGCCGGCTGTCCCAGCCGAGCGCAACGACGTTGCGAGACATATCGAGGCGCGCGCTCGTGACGCCGGGCACCACCCTCCCGACACGTTCGACGAGCCAGACGCAGGCCGAGCAGTGAATACCCTCGACCACCAGCTCGACGGATTGCTCTCCCCCTCCATCGCCGCGACAGTATTCGGCTTGAAACGCCGCTTCGTCGAGCTCTTGATACCTACCCCCAACGCCGCGTGGCCGAGCCGGGGAAGGCGCGCTGCGATCTCGGTAGGCGTAGTACCCCGACAAACCCGAGGCTTGAACGATCTCGTAGACGGAGCGGCAGCCCGAGCAACAAAACGACCGACCTTCGACAGCGGCGTCGCGCGCGGCTACGGTCTGACCGCAATGAGCGCACTCCGCTTCCAGCGCCGGCGCGGTCGCGATCAGCACGGGTGCGGCGTTGGTCATCGCCCGTGCTTCCGGTGGCACGGGCAGTCCGAGGTCGTCGGCGCGTGCGCGTCGGCGGGCTGCGCGCCCACCGCCTGCGTGACGGCCGCGACGGCGAACGCCGGCAGGTTGACGCGGGTAGTGAGGGTAAATACACCCAGCGCGAAGACGGCGGCGGCGCTGACCAACGGGACGTGCCGCTTGGCTCGACCGAGGAGGCCGGCGAGCGCGAAGCCGAAGCCCACCAGCGCCGGCAGGTTACCGAGCCAGAGCGCCGCCATCACCAGCGCGCCACCGAGCGCGCTGCCGGTGGCTGCGCCCGCCAGCGCGAACGCGTACAGAAACCCGCACGGCAGGAGCGCTGACGCTCCGCCCAGCAACAAAGCGCGGGCGAGGGGCGAACGCGAGCGAGCTCGACCGAGAAAGCGAACGACGAAGCCAGGTAGCAAGCGCAGCCGCGGCAATCGAAGCGCGACGCCGACGGCTTCGAGCATCGCCGCCAGGCCCCACAGGCTCATCGTGACTCCTGCCAACGCCGCCGCCGCTTTGCCGAGGCCCGCTGCCTGCCCGGCCAGGTCGAGGGCGCGGCCCAGGGAACCCGCGATCACACCGAGCGTGATGTAGCTCGCGAGGCGAGCCAGCTGGTAGCCGGCCTGCACCGAAATCCGCTGTCGCGCGCCGCTCGCACCGTCGCTTGCCACGGCGATGAGCCCGCCGCACATACCGACGCAGTGCGCGCTGCCCAAAAGACCGGCCGTCACCATCGGAACGAGCCAAGCTCCGATCATGCAGCGCCTCCTTTGACCACGTCACATCGCAGCACTTCGCCATAGCGGAGCGCTCCCCGTTTCACGACAACGCGCAGCTCCCATAGGCCCGCGACGCCTCGCGCCAGATGACCGGAATACACGCCGGGAGTCGATTCGTGCAGCGAGACGTGCTGAACCCGGCTCGCATAGGCGTTCGGGAAGGCCTCCAGGCTGATCTGGGCGCCGGAGAACGCCCCCTCGAGCTGGTCGGTTACCCTGAGCTGGACGTCCACTCTACCGTCGGCCGCGAGCGAGAGCGGGGCCGCCACCGCGAGCTTCAGACCGAGCGCGCTACTCTGCCGAGCCTGCAGCTGGGTCTCGTCCCAATGGACGGCCTTGTCGTAGTAGTTTGGCTCGAGCGCAAAGCTCGGATCGTCGATCGCGACATAGGCGGCCGTACCCAGGCCCACGAACATGGTCCCGAGCAGAAGCACCGGCACCCACGCCCACAGACGGCCTGCACGCGAAGGTACCTGATTCGATGACGTCATGGGTCTACTTCCGGTCCGAGTAGCACGTAGCTCACGAGCTCCGTCGAGTCGGCGTCGCCGACTCTCAGCTGCACGCGGCGCGCGCCGTGGAGCGCCGCACGTGGAGCCATCACGAAGAAGTTGGCGCTGCCCTGCTCGGATGCGGCGAGGTGCAGCGGTAGCTCCGGCGCCACCAGCTTCGCCTCCGGGAAATCCACGAGCGAAACCTGGAAATCGCGGGTTTTTTCCGAGCGATTCGTGACGCGCAGTCGCAGCTGGTTCGCGACCTCGCTGCCACTGACGGTGAACGGCGCGCCCAGTCCGCGCAAGATCGTCACCTCCGCGCTCGGGCGCGCTCGGCCCACGAGCAGCAGCGCCGCCAGGAGACCGGTCAAGACGGCGGCGTAGACGACGACGCGCGGCCGGAGCTTGGAAGTCATGACTCCCGTCTCGAGCGTGGTCGGCGAAGAATAGCGGATGAGCCCGCTCGGCTTCTTGATACGGTGCATGATCGAGTCGCAAGCGTCCGCGCATTGGCCGCAGGCGATGCACTCCAGCTGCAGCCCGTGACGGATATCGATTCCGGTCGGACAGGACACGACACACGCCTGGCAGTCGATGCAATCGCCGTGGCCGGCGGCCTTGGCTCTGCCCTTGCTGCGCGGCTCGCCGCGGCGCGCATCGTAGCCGACGACGAGCGACTTCGTGTCGAGCAGCACCGACTGAATGCGGGCGTAGGGACAGATGACGGTGCACATCTGCTCACGGAAATAAGCGAAATCGAAGAAGACGAGGGCGGTCGTCGCCATCACGACCGTGAAGCCGCCCGCGTGCTCGGTGGGGGCTTGGACCATCCAGCGGTGCAGGACGTCGGTGCCCACGAAGTAGGCGAGAAAGACGTTGGCCAGCGCGAACGCGAGCGCCAAGTAGACGGCGTTCTTTAGCGTACGCCGTGCCCCACCCCCTCGCTTGTCGATGCGGAGCTGGTCCTCGCGCGAGCCTTCGAACAGGCGTTCGATCGGACGAAACAGGAACTCCATGTACACGGTCTGGGGGCAGCCCCAGCCGCACCACGCCCGGCCCACGAGCGCCGTCGCCAGGACGACGCCCACGAAAATGGCGAGCATGAGCAGCATCAACAGCACGCCGTCGGTTGCGAGGTAGGTATGGCCGAAGAAGACGAACTGCCGCTGCAGCACGTCGAGCAAGATGGCCGGCTTTCCGTGAACACGAACCAACGGCAAACCGACGAACAGCGCCATCAAGGTCCACGCTACCGCGCGACGTGCGCGGTAGAGCCGTCCGTCGTAGAGACGCGGCCGGATGCGGTTGCGCGTTCCGTCGGCGTTGAGCGTTGGTAGCACCCGCTCGGGGGCGATGGGAGGGGACATGGCTCGGCTCAACGATCCGCGACGACGGTGCCTTCCGGCGGCTTGCCCGCGACGGAGGTGTTGCGCTTCGTGCTCACGAAGGCCGCGAGCTTGCGCACCTCGATTGGCGACAGCTGCTTGCCCCAGGCCGGCATGCCCTTGGCGAGAACGCCCTCGCTAATCACGGTGTACAAATCGGTGAGCGAGCCGCGGCCGTGAATCCAGGCGTTGTCGGTCAGGTTAGGGCCGATCAGGCCTTGGGCTTTGTCGCCGTGGCAGGGAGCGCAGCGCAGCCCGAACAGGGCACCGGCGTCGCTCATGAGCGCCGTATCACTCATCAACTTGCTCAGCGACTCTTCGCTGACGGGCTGCGCCAGCGTCGCTTTGGCCTCCGTCTCACGACCTTCTTGCATGTCGGCTTCGTAGGCGGCCGCCACCGACTGGCCGTTGCCGGAGAGGTGGTAGTGAAAGAAGTAGGCGAGCGAAAACACGGCGCTGCCCGCCCACATCCAGACCCACCACCGGGGCAACGGATTGTCGTACTCGCGGATCCCGTCGTACTCGTGCTCGAGAAGCTGGTCGTGAACCGCGGTGGGCGTCGTCTCGTCGCTGGCGCCGGCGGGCCCGGAGCTTCCGTCGCTCACGGGCGATGCTCCGGACGCCGGGCGTCGTCGCGCAGCGGCAGGGCCGCCATCGCCGTCAGCTCGTCACGCCGGCCGGCGAGGTGCAGCACTACCCCGATGAACACACCCATGAACAAGAGCAATGGAACTTCGGCGTAGACCGGCAAGTGCATGGAAGAGACGACGTCGCTGAGCTTCATGATCCAGATCCCTGATGTTTGATGTCGGTACCGAGGCGCTGCAGGTAGGCGACGAGCGCCACGATTTGCTTGGTTTCGAGGTGCTTCGGGCCACCCTGGCCCGCGATGCGGGCGGCGATCTCCTGGCTCTGGGCACGGGCCATTCGCTCTCCGTGGAGAACGGCGTCCCCGTAGGGCACTCCCAGCATCGCCATCGCGTCGACTCGCTGCTGAACCGAGCCGAAGTCGAGGTCGGTCTTCTCCAACCAAGCGTAGGAAGGCATGATCGACTGCGGGGTGGTGGAGCGCGGATCTTCCATGTGGCGCACGTGCCACAGGTCCGGGTATTTACCGCCGACACGCTGCAGGTCGGGGCCGATGCGCCGCGAGCCCCACTGGAACGGCCGATCGTAGATGAACTCGCCCGGTTTCGAGTATTCACCGTAGCGCTCGGTCTCGGCCCGGATCGGCCGGATCATCTGCGAGTGGCAGTTGTAGCAACCTTCGGCCACATAGATGTCGCGGCCGACGAGCTCGAGCGGCGTGTACGGTTTCACGGAGGCGATCGTCGGCACGTTGGAGCGAATCAAGAACGTGGGCACCATCTCGAACGCGGAGGCCACGACGACGGCCGCCGTCGCCCACAGCGCGAACTTGAGCGGACTGCGCTCCCACACGCGGTGCCACTGCGCTTTGACGAAGTAGACGAAAGCGTGGCCGCTGGCCGTCATCTGGCTATAGCGCGGGACCTCGAGCCTGGGGGTGACGCCCGCGTAAGCGCCGAGCGGCGGTGCTTCGTCGGACACGTCGGCGTAGCGGCGCGGCCGGGTACGCCAGGTCATCACGATGTTGATCAGTCCCATCACCATGCCAGTGACGAAGAGCGAACCGCCCAGCACCCGTACCCAATACATCGGGACGATGCGCACGACGGTCTCGACGAAATCGGGGTAAGCGAGCCGGCCCGTCGCGTCGAACGCGCGCCACATCAGCCCTTGCGTGACGCCGGCCGCGTAGATCGCCACGATGTAGAGCAGGATACCGAAGGTACCGAACCAGAAGTGCAGCTCGGCGAGCTTCTTGGACCATAGCTTGGTCTGGAAGATGCGCGGCGCGAGCCAATACAGCATGCCGAACGTCATGAAGCCGTTCCAGCCGAGCGCGCCGCTGTGCACGTGGGCGATCGTCCAATCGGTGTAGTGAGAGAGCGCGTTCACGCTCTTGATTGACAGGAGCGGACCCTCGAACGTCGCCATACCGTAGAACGTGACCCCGACGACGAAGAACTTGAGCACCGGATCTTCGGCAACCCGGTTCCATGCGCCGCGCAGCGTGAGCAGGCCGTTGATCATGCCGCCCCACGACGGCATCCAAAGCATGACGCTGAACAGCATGCCGAGCGTCGACGCCCACTCCGGCAGGGCGGTGTAGTGCAGGTGGTGGGGCCCGGCCCAGATGTAGATGAAGACCAGCGACCAGAAGTGCAGAATCGAAAGGCGATACGAGAACACCGGTCGATTCGCCGCTTTCGGCAAGAAGTAGTACATCAAGCCGAGAAAGGGCGTGGTCAGGAAGAACGCCACGGCGTTGTGCCCGTACCACCACTGAATGAAAGCGTCTTGGACGCCAGCGTAGAGCGAGTAGCTCTTCGTCGCGCTCACCGGTAGGGCGAGGTTGTTCACGATGTGCAAGATCGCGACCGTGATGATGGTCGCCATGTAGAACCAAATCGCGACGTAGATGTGCCGTTCACGCCGGCGGGCGATGGTGCCGAAGAAATTGACGGCGAACGCGATCCACACGACGGCGATCGCGATGTCGATGGGCCATTCGAGCTCCGCGTACTCCTTCGACTGGGTGATGCCGAACGGCAACGTGAGGGCGGCGGCTACGATGATCGCTTGCCACCCCCAGAAATGAACGTTGCTCAGCTTGTCGCTGAACATGCGAGCTTTCAGCAGCCGCTGGCTCGAATAGTAGATGGCCGCAAAAATGGCGTTGCCGGCGAAGGCAAAGATAGCGGCGTTGGTGTGTAGCGGCCGCAGGCGGCCGAACGTCAATTGGGGCAGCCCAAAGCTCAAGCTCGGCATCACCAACATCAGCGCCAGCCACAGCCCCACGAGCGTGGCGATGACGCCCCACAGCGCCGTCGCGAACGCGAACTTACGGACGACGGCGTCGTCGTAGTTGAATTTCTCGACCTCGGTTGACATTCAAATGGCGCCGTTCGCAAGAGGTGTGCCGCGCTGCTGCGCCACGATTTCGCCCGCGTGCCGTGACCTGTCGCGCACCGCCTGCGCGGGGGCGCAATATCCGCGCGTGCTCGTCGGCGGTGAGGCGTTCGGCCCGCCCTCGCCGCTTCTTTCGGGGTTCCCGTCCCTTGGCCGGGTCCTTGCAACCATCACCAGCGGACCATGTCCGAGACCCTCAGCCCCCGCTCCAACGAGGTCCTGCTCGTCGATGTGGACGTGCGTTCCAGCCGGCGCTTGGCGCGCCTGCTGGCGGACGACGGCTTCGTCGTCGAAGTGCTGAGCGACGGCGCCGCCGCCATGTCTCGGCTCGCCCGCTGGCCGTTGCCTCGGACCCTGATCACGGAGCTGGCGGTGCCATCGACGGACGGCGAGACCGTCGCCCGGTTCGCCCGGTCGCGCGATCCTGCGTTGCGGATCATCGTCCTCACCACGCACCCGCACTTGCTGAGGCCACAGAACGTTCCCGAGCCGATGCCGGTCGTGATGACCAAACCGCTCGACTACCGGTCCTTGCTCGAGCTTTTGCGGGAGCCAAGGCCGGAAACGCCCACCGCGTCGGGGCTGTTCTCCGAGCCCCCCGCTGATGTTAGAAGTAGCCAAGCGGATGCGGACCGAAACGCGCTTTGAAGAGCTCAAACGCTACGTGCGTTTGACCGAGAGCGACTGCGAGCTGCTGCGTTCGTTCGGCGATCTGGCCGCTCCCGAGCTGCCGCGCATCGCGGCGCAATTTTACGATCGCATCCGCGAGCATGAGGAAGCTCACGCCGTGTTCAGCGGCGAAGCGCAGATCCAGCGCCTGCAACGGTCGCTCGTAGCTTGGATGGAGCGAGTGTGCGGTGGTCGCTACGACGAGGCCTACCACGAGCAAACCGCGATCATCGGCCGCGTGCACGTGCGCATCGGCCTGCCCCAGCGCTACATGTTGACGGCGATGGCCCTGATTCGCGTGGAGCTCCTGCGTATCGCCGACGAAAAGTGCGGCGCGCGCTCGGGGCCGACGCGCGAAGCAATCGTGCGCATTCTCGATCTCGAGCTTGCGATCATGCTCGAGGCTTACAAAGATTCCTACGTCGAGCGCATCGAACAAGCGGCCCGCCAAGAACGCACCGATCTCGGGGTGGCCTTGGCAAACGCCGAGCACCGCTACGTCAGCGCGGTCGAGCTGGCCGGGGTCATCATCGTCGGCCTCGACGCGCGCGGCCGGATTCAACTATTCAACAAGGAAGCAGAGCGAGTGAGCGGCTACGCCCGCGACGAGGTCTTGGGCCGATCGTTCCTGGAAGCCCTCGGCCTCTGCGACACGAGCGACGCCGTCGCCGACCGTTTGGGGCAGCTGCTGGCAGGCCCCGCAACTTCGGAGGTTCTCGGCGCAGCGATGCGAACGCGCTCCGGTAAATTGCGCGATGTCGTCTGGAGCCTGAGCTCGAGCGGCAACCGGGCCGCTGACGGCGTCGTAGCGCTCGCGACGGGTCGCGACGTGACGGATGAACGAGCGCGCGATGAGCGAGCCCGACAGAACGAGAGGCTCGCCGCGATCGGGACGCTGGCGGCGGGGCTTGCCCACGAAATTCGCAATCCCTTGAACGGCGCTCAGCTTCACGTCTCGTTTTTGGAGCGCGCCATCCAGCGCAAGTCCAGTCAGGAAGACATGCTGGAGGCGACCCGGGTCGTGGGAGATGAAATCAAACGCCTCGCGAACCTCGTCACGGAATTTCTCGACTTTGCGCGCCCCAAGCCACCGGAGCTCAACCCGACGAGCCTGGTGAAAGCGCTGCAGCACGCCTGCGAGCTGGTCGAGCCCACCGCCAAGTCGGCGCGGGTCCGACTGACGTGCGACTTGCCGAGCTCCGATGTCGAGTTCCCCGCGGACGCTGCCAAGCTCACGCAGGTGCTCCTCAACCTACTCAACAATGCCGTCGAGGCGACGGGCGCGACCGGCGGCGGGGCCGTGTTGCTCCGTGGGCGGCGTGGCCCGCGTCAGGTCTTCATCGATGTGGAAGATGACGGCCCGGGCCTGCCGAGCCCCGACGCGCCCATCTTTGACGCCTTTTATTCGACGAAGGAGGGTGGCACCGGGCTGGGGCTGGCCATTACTCACCGAATCGTGACCGACCACCGAGGGACGATCGACGTCAGCAGTCGCCCCGGAAAGACCAGCTTTCACATCACCTTGCCGCTCGAGCAGGGCGCCGGAGCATCAGCATGAGTAAGACCCGAATTTTGGTAGTGGACGACGAAGCGGCGGCCCGCAATGGCCTGGGCAAGTTGCTCGAGCAAGAAGGCTACGTCGTGGATCTAGCCGGCGATGGCGTCGAGGCTCTTGCGTCCGTCAGCGACAATCCTCCCGGGCTCATCATCACCGACCTCAAGATGCCGAACATGGACGGCATGGAGCTTTTGAGGCAGCTCGGGCAACGCGGCATCGAGATTCCGACCGTCGTGGCGACGGCGTTTGGCGAGGTCTCGACGGCGGTGGCGGCGATGCGCGCCGGCGCACAAGACTACTTGACGAAGCCAATCGACTTCGATGCGCTCTTGCTCATCGTGGAACGTACGCTGGCACGCCAGGAGCTCAAGAGCGAAGCCGAGAACCTGCGTCGCCAACTGCGCGCGCGTGACAAGGAAGGGCTCGAAGGCTTGCTCGGCGCCAGCCCCGCGATGCAACGAGTCTACCAGATGGTGCGCCAGGTCGCGGCCGCGCGCGCGACGGTGCTCATCACGGGCGAGAGCGGCACCGGCAAGGGCGAGGTCGCGCGAGCGCTACACGAGCTCAGTCCTCGAAAGGACGGACCGCTCGTGTCATTGCACTGCGCCGCCCTCGCGGAGAGCTTGCTCGAAAGCGAGTTGTTCGGCCACGAAAAAGGCGCGTTTACCGGGGCCGACAAGAAGCGCATCGGGCGCTTCGAGCAGGCCGACGGCGGAACCCTGTTCTTGGATGAAGTGGGCGAGATCCCGGCCGCGACGCAGATCAAGCTGTTGCGGGTCCTTCAGGAGCGCAACTTCGAGCGTGTCGGCGGCAACGAGACCGTCAAGGTCGACGTACGGCTCGTCGCGGCGACCAACAAAAACCTGGCCGAGGAGGTGCGTGAGCACCGCTTTCGCGAAGACCTGTACTACCGCCTCAACGTGGTGCACGTCGAGATGCCGCCGCTCCGTCAACGCGGCAACGACGTAGTACTGCTCGCCGAGCACTTCCTGCGCCGGTTCGCGCGCGAAAACAATCGTCGGATCGATGGCTTCAGCGATACGGCTCGCGCCAAGCTGATCGGCCATCGTTGGCCTGGCAACGTACGGGAGCTAGAAAACGCCATCGAGCGTGCGGTGGTGTTCACCGCCGGAGAGGCGGTCGAAGCCGAGGCGCTGCCATTCGACGCGGCTCCCGCGACCATCGAAGGTGGTCCGCGGATTCCGGGCGCCACCATGGCGGAGCTCGAGAAGCACGCGATCCTGGCGACTCTCGAGGCCGTGGGTGGCTCGACCAGCCGGGCCGCCGAGATGCTCGATATCAGCGCTCGGACCATTCAGTACCGGCTGCACGAGTACGGGGTCGCCGCCTCCCGCACCAAGAGCTGAGCCGCGCTTTCGTGAGCTTAGGTTTTCAGCCGCCCAGCCGTTCTCAGGCAATAGGTCCATGACGCAGGGGAAATCTCACGGCGGCGAGCCCTCGGTAGGCGGCGAGGGCTGCGTGTTGATCGTCGACGACGAGCCGGGCGTGAGGCGAGGGCTGCGGCGGCTCGTCGAACGGTGCGGCCACGTCGCATGCGAAGCCGACTGCGTTGCGTCGGCCAGAAGGTGCCTCGCCAACCAGGCTGTCGATGTGATGGTGCTCGACGTCGCCTTGCCGGACGCTTCTGGCCTGTCGCTGCTCGATGACAGAGAGTTGCTGGCGCAGGACGTGTCCGTGATTGTCTTCACCGGTAGCGAAGCGCGCGACGACATGCTGGCGTCGGTCGCGGGCGGGGCAGCCAGCTTTCTCCGCAAGTCCGTCGATTCCTTGACGATTGAGGCACAAATCCTGGCAAGTATCGGCCGTACCCGAGCGCGTCGGCGGTCCCAAGCTCAGCGGCGCCAGCGCGAGAGCTCGCTCGCCGCGGCCCTCGTCATCACCGATCAACTGCCCCACCGCTTGGCCGAGCGTCTGTGCTCGGCTTGGGACTTGCGTCACGTCGAGACCGGCGCTCACGTACGCCGAATCGGTGCCTACAGCGAGGTGCTGGCACGAGCCTTGGGAGTATCGGCGGGGGACGCCGCGCTGCTCGGCAAGGCTTCGATGCTGCACGACATCGGGAAAATCAGCATTCCAGACGCGATCCTCGGCAAGCGCGGCAAGCTGACGGCCGAGGAGCTCGCGACGATGAAGCTTCACACCCGAGTCGGCGCTCGCCTTTTGAGCGGAATGGGGCATCCGTTTTTCGACCGCGCCGCGAGCGTCGCCCTCTACCATCACGAGCGCTGGGACGGCAGCGGCTATCCAGACGGTCTGCGCGGCGAACAGTGCCCGCTCGACGCCCGCATCGTCGCGGTGGCAGACGTCTATGACGCCCTCGGCCAAACGCGCTGCTACAAGGAGGCGTGGAGCGAAGAGCGCATCGAGAGCTTCTTTCTCGCTAGCGCTGGCAAAGCGTTCGAAGGCCGAATCGTCGACGCCCTACTCGCTTCAGTCGGGCGTCTCCGCGAGCTCGCCGTCGAGCTACCCGATTCGCCTCCGCTCGCAATGTCCGCTGTGTTTCCCGCCGCGGGTTCGGCCGTCGGCAGCTGATAGGCGCGGTCTGCCGTCATCGGTCTCGCGTGCGGCAGTTTGGCGCATGCACGTATGCCACGGCTCGTGCCGGCGAAAGGCGTTGACCAGGCCCGCTCTGCCGATGAGAATCGCGCGCGTGAACAGCCAGGGCCAGGGGCGGGCGCCCACGTCGGCGGCGCCGCTTGCCACGAACCGCGCTCGCATGTTGCCGCTGGTGCTGGCGGTGTGCGTGGGCGCGGCGGCTGGCATCGGCGCGTATACCTTCCGTTACGCCGAAGGCCTCTCGTACTTCAGGACGGACCCCAAGGCCTGCGTCAACTGCCACATCATGCAGCGTCAGTACGACTCCTGGCAGAAGTCGAGCCACCACCAGGTCGCCGTTTGCATCGACTGCCATTTGCCGCACGACTTCGTGCCGAAGTACCTGGCGAAAGCCGAAAATGGCTGGCGTCACGGCGAAAAATTCACGACTCAGCACTTCGTGGAGCCGATCGTCGTACAAGCGAAAGGCCGCGCCATCCTGCAGGAGAACTGCATCCACTGTCATGGGGAGCTGGCGCACCAGATCATGGACGCCACGCCAGGTGACGCGCAGCTGCCCTGCGTCCATTGTCATTGGGGCGTGGGCCACGGCGAGAAGGCCGGCCTGGGCGGCCCGCTGACGAGCGCTGAACGTGAGCTGCACTGAGAGGCAATGATGTCAAAGCACGATACAGTCCCGTTTTGGCGAACACGAACCGGCTACTTGGCCTTGATTGGCGTGGTCGCCGCCGCCGCGGCGGGGCTGACCGCGCTCCTCACCAACATCTTCGAGCGCAAGTCCGAGCAGCGCGTGCCCTATGTTCGGCTCGTCGAGGTCGGAGAGAACGATACGGACCCGGCCAAGTGGGGCAAGAACTGGCCGGCGCAGTACGACAGCTACAAGCGGACGGCGCTTCCGACCAAGACGCGCTTTGGAGGTCACCAGGGTAGTGAGGCGCTGCCGGAAGAGAAAATCGCTCGTGATCCGTGGCTCAAGCGCATGTTCGCCGGGTATGCGTTTTCGATCGACTACCGCGATCGCCGCGGGCACGCGTTCATGCTCTTCGATCAAGAGCACACCCAACGGCTGACGAAGCCGCAGTCAGGCTCGTGTCTGCACTGCCACGCGTCGATCATGCCGCTGTACCGGCAGCTGGGTGGCGGCGACGCGATCAAGGGCTTCGCCGAGACGTTCAAGCTGAGCTATCAGGAAGTCGATCAGCAACTTCACCAGTCCGGTCACGCCCACCCCGTCAGCTGCGTCGATTGCCACGAGCCGAAGAGCATGGCTCTGAGAGTGACGCGGCCGGGCTTCATTCTCGGAGTCCGAGCGCTGGCCGCGTCGGACGCGCCGGTGCCGGCGCTGCCCAGCATTCAGCAGTGGCGTGACGGCTCGCGCAACGAGCCCTACGACCCCAACCACGACGCGAGCCGGAACGAGATGCGTTCGTTCGTCTGCGGCCAGTGCCATGTCGAGTACTACTGTTCGAGCAAAATGCCGCTGACGTTTCCGTGGGGCAAGGGCCTGACCGCCGACGCAATCGAAGCGTTCTGGGACGAAACGAAATTTCCCGACGGTCACGCTTTCGTCGACTACGCCCACGCCGAGACGGGGGCCGCCGTGCTCAAGGCGCAGCACCCCGAGTTCGAGCTGTGGAACCAGGGCATCCACGCGCGCAGCGGTGTGAGCTGCGCCGACTGTCACATGCCTTACATGCGTGAAGGCGCCAGCAAGGTGAGCGATCACTGGGTTCGCAGCCCTCTGCTGAACGTGAATCGAGCTTGCCAAACCTGTCATCGCGCTTCGGAAGAAGAGATGAAGGCACGCGTCGACGTCATTCAGCAACGCAACCACGAGCTGCTGCAGCGAGGCGGCGTAGCCATCGTCGACCTGATCGATGCGCTGGTCAAAGCCCAGGCGACCGGCGCTGCGCCCGAGGTATTGGACAGCGCGCGCAAGCTGCAGCGCAGGGCGCAGTGGCGCCTCGACTTCATCGCCGCCGAGAACAGCATGGGCTTCCACGCTCCTCAAGAAGCGGCGCGCATATTGGGTGAGGCCGCCGACTACGCGCGTCAGGGACAGATCGTTCTGCTGAGCGGCGTCGCTGCCGCTCCGGCGGGGCCGCCGCCCCCCGTGGGCCCGGGGGCGCCATCGGCCGCGCCATCGGCCTCGAGCTCCGTACCGGCGCCGCGCTAGGCGCATCCATCGCGAGGCGCGCCGCGTCCAACGCGTGGCGTCCGAGCTGCGTTCGCCGGTGGCGTCGCGCGACCTCGACGCATTCCGTTCGCGAGAGCGCATTTCTTGCGCGATGGCGACCCCCGGTCCCTGGGAGAAGACGAGAATTCTCGCCGAAAGGGCGCCGGCGTCTCACGGCGAGATTGGCGTGCTCTCTGCAATGACGGTCCCCGAGGCCGCGCGTACTCCAACGGTAGTAGTTGGTCACGGCGGCTGAAAGGCTCTTCCACCACGATGCCCGCCGTGACCCAGCTTCGAACCGCGGACCCGGTTCAATCTTCGTGCGCGTTGCTCGAGCGAGTCCGAAACGTGCGGTGCGACAACGACGCACAGCAAGTGCCGAATTGGGGCAGCTTTCTGCATCAAGTGCAGGAAACGCTGTGCCGGGAAGCGCGCGCCCTCGGCACGGTCGGGACTTACATCTGTGGAACTGCAGATGAGGATGCGCTGGTGTTGTCGCGCGAGAGCAGCGAGATGCTCGAGCTGGAGGAGCGACGCAGTCCCCTCGTTGGCTGCCATTTCGAGCGCGTGCACGCCGACGACGTAGTCACGCTGCGGCGGGCGCGCCGTGAATCGGTCGAGCACGTTCGCTCGTACGACGTGCGTTATCGGATCGTCCTGCCTTCGGGCAAGACCCGGTGGATCCACGAGCGCGGCGCGGCCGTCGAAGCCGAAGATGGTGGCGGTCATCGGCTCGCGGGCGTGCTGCAGGACGTCACGGAGCAGCAAGAAGGTGAGAGGGCCCTGCGGGCCCTGTTGAACGAGACCGAAGATCAGCTGCGCCACGCCCAGCGGATGGAGGCGCTCGGGCGCCTGGTGAGCGGCGTCGCCCACGATTTCAACAACCTGCTGTCCGTGATCTTGGCGGCGGCGGAGCTGGCGTTGGGCAGCGTCGAAGCCGGGGAATCACCCCGCCAGGATTTGGAGGAAATACACAAGGCAGGGGTGCGCGGGACCCTACTGACGCGCCAGCTCTTGGCGTTCAGTCGGCGAGAGGCGACGCGGCTCCAGGTTCTGGACGTACGTGCGTTGCTCGGAGGCATGCAAAGCTTGCTCGAGCGCGTGCTGGGGGAAGACGTCACGCTCAGCATGGCGGTCGCCGGTACCGCCCTGCGCGTCCGGGCCGATCCGGGCATGCTCGAGCAGGTGCTCATGAACCTGGCCGTGAACGCGCGCGACGCGATGCCCGATGGAGGGCAGCTTCGCGTCGAGGTCGGCGAGACGCTCGGCGAAGCGTGCGACGGAACGCCCGGCACCGGGCCGAAGGTCTGGATCAAGGTCACCGACTCCGGAACGGGCATGGACAGCGCCACGCGGGCCCGGGTCTTCGAGCCATTTTTCACGACGAAAGACTCGGGACGAGGAACTGGCCTCGGCCTATCGACGGTGGCCGGAATCGTCAAGCAGTGCGGTGGCAGCGTCGCGGTCGAGAGCGAGCTCGGAGACGGTACCGCCTTTACTGTCGTCTTGCCGCGGGTCGCCGCCGAAATCGAGGTCGACCCGCCGTCTCCGAGCATTCGACGTCCGATCGGGACGGAAACGATCTTGCTCGTCGAAGACGACGAGCAGGTGCGGGCCGTCGCCTGCGCTGTGCTGCGGCAGAGCGGCTACACGGTGCTCGAAGCGTCGAACGGCGAGCAAGCGCTGGCTCGCCTCGGCAACGACGCCGCCTCGATTCAGCTGCTCGTGACGGACGTCGTCATGCCTGTCATGGGCGGGCGCGAGCTTGCACGCCGCGTGCGACAGCTGGTGCCGGCGCTCAAGGTGCTCCTCGTCTCGGGGTACGACGCCAACGACGCCGCCGAGGCGCGCGCCGCGACGCCGGAGACGCGGCTGTTGAACAAGCCGTTCAGTGCCCGAGCCCTGGGTGAAACCGTTCGTCACTTACTCGATGGTGCACCCGAGCCGGCGTCGTCTGGCCCGGCTCTTGCTCGAGCATAGTTGCCTACCGCCACTCCGAAGTGCCTGCCATGCCCCATTCGCTCATCGTGCCCCACGTCGACGACCTCCACCACGCGCCGCCCCACCCCTGGCTCGCGAAGGGCTTTCGACCTTTTTTTCTGCTCTCGGCGCTGTTTGCCATCGGCGCCGTCCCGCTGTGGCTGGCGGTCTTGCGTGGCCAGGTCCTCGCGCCGCCCTACCTCGCGCCGGCGACGTTTCACGCGCACGAGATGATATACGGCTATTCCGGCGGCGTGTTGGCGGGGTTCCTGCTCACCGCCGTCGGCAATTGGACCAAGCGCGAGACGGCGACGGGACCGGCGCTGCTGGCGCTCACGTTGCTGTGGGCGGCCGGTCGCGTCGCGATGCTGCTCTCGGGCGCCCTACCGCCGGTCGCGACAGCGGTCGTGGATCTGAGCTTTTTGCCGGCCTTGATCTTCGTGCTCGCCCGGCCGCTCGTCGCGACCGATAGCCGGCGCAACTACGTCATGCTCGGCGTCCTCGGAGCTCTTTGGCTCACGAACCTGGCCATTCACGGCGAAGCGTTGGGCTGGCTGGCGCCCGGCTCCGGGCGGCGCGCCGTGTTGACCGGCTTGAACGTGATCGTGCTCGTGATCTCGATCATGGCGGCGCGAATCTTCCCGATGTTTACGAAGAACGCCACACGGGCCGCCTCGATTCGTTCGATGCCCCGACTGGATCGAGCGAGCTTCGGGGCGTTGCTGCTGGCGACCGTCCTGGACGTCATCGTGCCGGCTCGGCCCGTCACCGCGGCCGTGTTCGGCGTCGCGGGCGTGCTCATGATGGCTCGCAGCTGGCACTGGGGCGGGCGCCTTTCCGGTCGAGATCCGCTGCTGTGGATCTTGCACCTTGGGCATGGCTGGCTGTGCCTGGGCCTACTACTTCGCTCGGCGGCGCTGTTCGGCTTGCCTGCTGTCGCTTCCATCGCGACGCACGCGCTGACGGTGGGCGCGATCGGCGGGCTGACCCTGGGCATGATGGCGCGGGTTTCGCTGGGCCATACTGGACGCATGATCGTCGCGTCCGTACCGACCGCGGTCGCGTTCGTGGCCATCAATCTGGCGGCGTTCGTGCGTTGCCTGGGGCCCCTGGCCTTTCCGGCTCATTACATGACAGTGCTCGTCGTGAGCGGTACGGCGTGGGCTCTATCGTTTGCGATCTTCGTCGTCACCCACGCGACGATCTTGCTGCGCCCGCGCGTCGACGGTCGCGCGGGTTGAAATGGTCGAGCTTCCTGATACCGGCGTCGCCTTCGGCTCGGGCTCTGGTCGCTCGCGCCGGTACGACGTGCCGATGCCCAGACCAGCGATGAACAGCGCGAGCGGCGGATTGATCATGAAGCCGAACCGTCCGGCTCCAACCAGGTTTTAGAAGGCCACTGCCACGAAGCCGTAAATCGGCCAACGGTACTTCTGCACTCACGGCTTGGCCCTCGACAGCTCGAGGTTCTCCCCAGCTTCGAAGCCCACGAACAAGCGAGGAACCACCTCGAGCGCGCTGAACGACGAGCCCAGCGCTAGCTGTCCATCGGCGTCAAATCGACGGGGCGGTCAGGGTCGTCAAAAGCGCGGTCACGTCTCTGTCGGCGCCCTCGATCCGCGCTTGGGGTCGGCCCTCACGATCTAGCAGGACGATCACGGATGAGTGGAAGAATGCCCCGTTGTCGAGCTTGCGATACTTCACGCCCAGCACCCCCGCGAGCCCCCGCGCGTCATCGTCATCGGCGCTGGCCAGGGTCCAGCGGGTCGCGTCCAAGCCCCGCTCTTGCTTGATCTGCGCGAGAGCGGCCGGCGTGTCGCGGGTCGAATCGAAGCTGACCATCAGGATCCGCACGTCCGATCGCATCGGCTCGGGGATCTGCCGCTCGAGGCGCTTCAGATCGCTGGTCAAGAGCGGGCACGCCACCGGACAGCTGCCATAAAACATCGTGACCAGCACGGGGTGGCCACGGAACGCTTCGAGGGGGCGCACCGCTCCCGAATCGTCCCGTAAAGCGACCGGCAGGTCGTAGACGGATGGAGCTTGCACGCGGGCGGTCGGCTTTGCCGGCTGCGTCGGAGCCGCGCTCAGCGCTGCCGCGCGAGTAGAGGTGGCGCTCGCGTGGGCGGACGCCATCGTCAATTCGGGACGCGTGCACGCGAGTAAGCCGTAACAGAGCAAGAGCGATCCGATTTTCATGGCGTCACCTGGACGTCGGCTGCGCACCGAAACCCGAGCCGGGCGGTGGTGAATGAAGCCTGAAGCGAGCTGCGAAAGGCGACTCGCATGAACGAAGCGTAGTCGGCGGGGTTTTGCGCGTCGGCTCCTGACGCACCACAGAAGCGATTCTGGGCGCCATCGCCCTTCTCGCGAGAATCAGCGGCGACGAGGCTGGCGCCGAAGTCGTAGACCCACTCCCAGACGAGCCCGTGCATGTCGTGAAGGCCCCAGAAATTCGGCTTGCCCGCGCCTACCTCGTGCAGGGGAGACGAGGCAGGCTGCGCGTAGAAGCTCAGGATGCGAGCGAGCCAGCGCGGGTCGTTGCTGCCATCGGCGGTGGCTTCGCTGGCCAGCGCGGCGAGCTCCCATTCGCGTTCCTCCGGGAGACGCGCACCCCTCGCCGAACAGTAGGCCTTGGCGGCGAACCAACTGACGTGGGTCACGGGCGTCTTCGCTCGCACGCTCGAGCCCAGCGCTTCGTCGCTTTGCCAATGCGCGAGGTAGCCGTCGTCGGCGAGCAGTCGCTTGACGCGATCTCGACGCCAGGCGGGATGGGTCCGGACGAAGCCGAGAAAATCGGCGTTCGTCACCGGTCTGCGGTCGAGGAAGAAGACCTTGACCGACACCTTGCGCTCGGCCGGAGCCGCCGCGTAGAGCGGCTCGTACACACCGGGCCCGACCCGGCTCATCCCCGCCGGTGCGGTCGGGCGTCGTGGAGCGGCGGCGGCGCCGCTCGTCAACGCGCACGCCACCGCGAGCATGCGGCCGAGCTTGCGCAACATTAGATGGCGCCTCCCTGGCGTACTCGCGCCACGTCCGCGGGCGAGACGTCGCCACCGCTGTTGCCCCACGAGCCGAGGACGTACGTCATGATGTTGGCGAGCTCGTCGTTGCTCAGGTGGTTCCAGGCCGGCATCACCGAGTTGTAGCCGTTGCCGTTGACCTTGATCGGTCCGGTCAGACCGTTCAACGCCACGCTCAACACCCGGTCCTTGCCGCTCTTCACCAGGTAATCGGAGCCGGCGAGCGGCGGGATCGTTCCCGGTAGACCGGAACCCGTAGCTTGATGACAAGCAGCGCAGTTCCCCGCGAACAGCTGCTGTCCCGCCGCCATCCGCTCCTCGGTGGTGAGCGTGCTCACCGCCAGCGGCTCGACGGCGCCGGTGTCCTTGGGTGGCGCTGCCTCCTGCTTCGCCAACGCATCAGCTTGCTTGCCCGAATAGACGAGCTTGTCTTCGGGACCCTTCACGTTGAGCATGCCGACGGCGCCCTGGTTGAAGGCGCGGAACAACGAGTGGTCGACGATTGGATAGTCACCCGGGACTTGCACCTTGAACTCGACGATCGCAGAGCCACCGGCCGGGACCATCGTGGTCTGGACGTTGTTTTGAAACGCGGTGCCGCCTTCGAAATGGACCCTGTCGAAGATCTCGCCGATCACGTGAAAGCTCGACGTCAGGTTCGGCCCGCCGACCCCGAAGAAGATCCGCACCGTATCGCCGACGTAGGCTTGCAGCGCCTTGTCACCGAGCAGCGATCCCTCGGCGCCGTTGAACACCACGTACGTTGGTCGCGCTTCGATGCCCTTCTGCATGTCGAACGCTTGCAGGCCTCTATCGTGGTACTTGCCCTTCGTATAAAAGTCGCCCTCCATCACGTAGTACTCGTGCTCGACTGGTTCGAGGCCCTCGGGGGGCTCGACCAAGATCATGCCGTACATGCCGTTGGCGACGTGAAGCGGCACTGGCGCCGTCGCGCAGTGATACACGAAGAGCCCGGAGCTCAACGCTTTGAACGAGAAGGTGGACGCGTGGCCGGGAGCGGTGAAGCTCGCCGGCGCTCCGCCACCAGGGCCCGTGACGGCGTGCAGATCGATGTTGTGCGGCATCGTGCTGCTGGCGTCGTTTTGCAGGTGAAACTCCACGAGATCGCCCTGCCGAACACGAATGAAGCTGCCGGGCACCGTTCCGCCGAAGGTCCAGAACGTGTACTGAGCGCCGTCGGCCATCGGCTGGACCACTTCCTTCACGGTGAGGTTGACCACCACTCGCGCCGGCCGCGTGCGATTCGTCGCCGGCGGCACGTGGGGAGGTGAAGTCAGCGTCGCGTACACGGGTTGATCGGGGGGAGGGCTCGTCACGTCCAACGCGGCGCTCGGAGCGGGCGGGCTCAGGCGCAGTCGGGCAGCGTTGCGACTCGGCGCTTGCTGGCACGCGAACGTCGCCAAGCTCAAGGCGAGCACGCCGGTGTGCAGCGTTCGAATCGTAGTCTGTTGCGGCATGCGACGAACCTAAGCAAGCGTCATGCCCCTCGCACCGACGCCGATTTGCGAGCGCGATCGCGCAGCCGACGCGCAAAGCGCGCGCGCCGCGAAGCGATTGCGGCCGCGCCGCGTTGGAGACGCTGTGGGGTCGAGCGCGCTCAGGTAGTCGAGGGGAATCTGGCCTTCGCAGGTTCTGCGCCCGGCGGCAGCGATTGCGTCGATGACGAGCCCGCGTACGTTCGCGGGCCTGTGGCCGGTATTTGCGGCATGCGCCGTGCACTCACGTGAGCATCAATGCCCACTTTCGGGTCGGTGCCTCCGGGGTGATCGCGCAGCGGGCGCCGGACGACTCGCTCGGCGCGTCTCGAAAGCTAGGTCCAGGGTGACGTCACAGGTCATCGGCTGGTACTGGCCACCGCCAACGTCGCGCTGAGCTTGGCTTCGAATCTAACCTGGGAAGACGGGCATATTCCAGATAGGTAAGCGCGGCCGGTGCTGAGCTCGGGGTCGTCGCAGTTGTGCTCGCGCGGGTGAGCGGCTGAATCGCCCTGCGCGTCTGATGTAAAAGCGGAACGCACGATCCGAAGAAAGTTCTGCGGCTGCCGAAATTGCTAGCTTTGCGTGCTCGAGCCGCCTGCTGTCCGCATCTTGGCGGTACTTCGAACGAAGCCATGCATACACGGGTCCTTCCGATGCTCTCGTTCTTCATCCTTTTCGGGGCGGCGTGCTCGGACGCGACCGACGACTCCAGCGGCCCGCCCGCGACGGCTGGCTCGAGCACCGCCGCTGGCAGCGCGGGGCAGGCGACGGCGGCGGGTACGGCCGGGCTCTCGGGTACGAGCGGCGGCACGGGTAGCGCGACGGCGGGGGCCGCTGGAGCTGCCCCGGCTGCGGGAGGGACCGCTGGCTCCCCCGGAGCTGGGACGGCGGGCTCTTCGCTCGGCGGCACCGGAGGCGGCGGCGGCACCCCGGGCGGCGGCGGCAGCGGAGCCGCGGGCGCTTCAGCGGGGGGCGCGGCGGGCGGCGGCGGAACGGCCGCTCTCGACGGCAAGGGACTTTACGACGCCAACTGCAAGGCCTGCCACGGTGAGCAAGGTGTCGGCGGCCCGCTCGCCTACGAGATCGTGCATCCGGTGCGCGACTACTCGACCTGGGTCGTGCGTAACGG
>Ga0164241_10000523_pt1 | contig 68148 bp, 63 predicted proteins | sample OricomyardsoilBY_FD_108780 | JGI IMG/M metagenome (GOLD analysis project Ga0164241, IMG submission 108780) | Backyard soil microbial communities from Emeryville, California, USA - Original compost - Back yard soil (BY) | ecosystem: Environmental > Terrestrial > Soil > Unclassified | place: USA...
AGCGCGCTACCCCTGCGCCAATCGCCCGAGGTGGGTACGGGATTCGAACCCGTGTATACGGCTTTGCAGGCCGCTGCCTCGCCTCTCGGCCAACCCACCGTAGTTCCAATGCCGATTGAAAATCGACACCCGAGCGGACAACGGGGCTCGAACCCGCGACCTCAACCTTGGCAAGGTTGCGCTCTACCAGCTGAGCTATGTCCGCGCGGTCGCGATTGCCCGCGACCAGGGATTTACATTAGCCGATGCCGGGCCCAATGACCAATCCGTAGGTCGCTCCGGCGCGCCGCCCGGTAGCGTGTGCGATGTGGACGCCCACGCTGCCTTTAGAACCGTATCCGCGCGGCAGTGCGTGGAGCACATTGATGCCGCTCGCGACGGCCACCGGCTTGCGCAAAGCGGGTTCTGGGTGCTGGTTGGCACGTTTGAAGGCAGGCTCGACGCGTGGCGCTTTGAGGACGTTAGTTGGCATGGTGCCGCGCCTGAGATTCCTACGGGCCGACGCTGGGAAGGTCCCGCTCAAAGCTCCTGGCAGTCCTCGCTCACCGAGGCCCAATATGTGGCTGGCGTGGAACGCATTCGCGATGACATTCGCGAGGGAGACGTCTACCAGGTGAACCTTTGCCGGGTGCTGTCCGCGCCTCTGCCGGCGGGCAACGGCGGGCCCGACGCTGTGGCCCTGTCGCAGCGCCTCGCCACCGGAAATCCGGCCAGGTATGCGGCTCGCGTGGTGGTCCCCGAGCAGGACGGCACCCCGGGCACGTGGGTGGTGTCCGCGTCGCCCGAGCGGTACCTCAGCGTGGAGGGCGACGTGGTGATGAGCAGTCCTATCAAAGGCACCGCAGCGCCAGGGGAGCAGATGCTGCCAAAAGACGAGGCCGAGAACGTCATGATCACGGACCTGATCCGCAACGACCTCTCGCATATTGCCGTGCCCGGATCCGTGACGGTGCCGGAATTCCTCGCGCTCCACGACCTCCCCGGGCTCACCCACTTGCAATCCACGGTGACCGCTCGCACGGCCGAAGCGTTCAATTGGACCCCGGAGATGTGGCCTGCCTTGCTGCGCGGCACCTTTCCGCCAGGGTCGGTGTCGGGTGCGCCAAAATCGTCGGCCCTGGAAATCATTGCGCGCGAGGAGACCATTGCGCGCGGGCCGTATTGCGGCGCCATCGGCTGGATAGATGGCGACTCGCGAACGGCTGAACTCGCCGTAGGAATTCGCACGTTTTGGTGGGACGACGCTGATGGCGGCACCTTGCGCTTTGGCACCGGGGCGGGGATTACGTGGGGTTCTGACCCCGTTGCAGAGTGGCACGAGACGGAACTCAAGGCCCGCCGGTTGATAACGCTCGCATCGGCCGACACAATTAGCGCATGAGCGACGTCCTTTGGGTGAATGGGTCGCTGCGCGCGGCAGACGATTATGCGATCTCTCCGCTCGATCACGGCTTCACCGTGGGGGACGGCATCTTTGAGACGCTGGAGGTTGTTGACGGGGTGGCGTTCGCGCTCACTCGTCACCTAATGCGGCTCGAGTACTCGGCATCGCGCATGGGCCTCACCGGTTTGGATACCGCTCACATTCGCAATGGCGTGGAGGAGGTGCTCGCCCAAGGCGGGCCAGACAGGACTCGCGTGCGCGTGACCGTGTCCAGCGGAACGGGCCCCCACAGTTCCTTCCGGGGCAATGCGGCGCCTACCGTTGTGGTGGTCGCATCAGCCTCGCCCGCGATCAAGGAGTGCCGCGCGGTGCGCGCGCCATGGAAGCGCAATGAACGCTCACCCATCGCGGGCGTGAAGAGCACTTCGTATGCGGAGAACGTGGTGATAGTCCAGTTTGCTCGGGCAAAAGGGGCCGACGAGGCACTCATCGCCAACACGCACGGTCACCTTTGCGAGGGCACCGGTTCCAATGTCTTCATCGAGCGCGGCGGCGAGATCCTCACCCCGCCGCTCGCCTCCGGGTGTCTACCAGGCATCACGCGCGGGCTCGCCTTGGAGTGGGGAGCGAACGCGGGACTTCCGGTACGGGTAGCAGCACCCACCGAGCTGGAAATGGCGGTGCTCAACGAGGTGGTCGCTGGCGAAGCGTTTGCGGCCGTGACATCGTCCACGCGGCACGTTCAGCCTCTCGCCGCCCTCGACGGCGTGGAGGTTGCGCGCGGGCCATTGCTGAGCCGCCTTGCCGCGGAGTTTGACCGCCGAGCAAAAACTGAAGTGGACCCGGCACCACCGCGAGACGCGTGATTGCGGGAGACTCAAAACAGCGTCGGGCAAGCCCACATAATCCGCTAGTATTGAGCCTGCTCTTGGGCGATTGGCGCAGTGGTAGCGCGCTTCCCTGACACGGAAGAGGTCACTGGTTCGAACCCAGTATCGCCCACCAAATAACGCGGCTGTAGTCGCGACGAACCCTCAACTGATGATCGCGGTCATCCTGATTGACAGCAGCAAGCCCGGGAGTTCCTCTCCCCGCTTCGCCGCTGCCCGGTGGGCGGATTCGCGGGGTACTCGTCGATTACGGGTGCTGGGTTGCTGGGATCTCCCAGTCGCGAAAGTTGTTTCTGAGCCCCGGCGGATACTCGCCGGTAGTGATCGCGTGAATCACACCGTCCTCGTCAATGGTGAGATGTGCTGTCCGGTATCCCCCTGGATAGGCGAAGACGCCGCCCAGCGTGAATGCAAGGGCAATGTCCCACCAACGGAGAGGAACAGGGTGCTTGAGCGTCAACTCGAAGGCCGTGCGCTCGCCTTCTAGGAACCAACCGTCCCCCATGCGTCGCATCATCTCGGCGCGCAGTAGAACGGTGCGCTGATTCTCGAGCATCCGTCCAGTATCTCGCAGAACGCGGTGCCAACCCCCGTAGCATCGCACCATGCCACCGCCATCACCGCTAGCGCCAAGGAACGGGCTGAGCGCAGCGTGGGTGTGCACGCCCACCCGCAACCGCTCCGAACCCAGCGAATGGGCAACGATGGGCGAGTGGCTGGTGCACAAGCTGCCGGACTACGTGGACGTTGCGGACATGCTTGAGCGCGAGTGCTTTGTGGACCAAACGGGCCGTGCGGTGCGCGCCGATGATCCGTTCGTTCATCAGCAATTCGTGTGGTTTCACCGAGACCTGCGCTACGAGCCGGACGTCAAGGCGCCCGTCCACGTTGTGCACCGCGACGAGCGGCTCGTCGTGGTGGACAAGCCGCCGTTCCTCAGCACCATTCCACGTGGCAGGCACGTCATGCAGAGCGTGGTGGTGCGCATGCGTGCCCAACTTGACCTGCCCCAACTGTCGCCGCTGCATCGGCTCGATCGTGGAACATCGGGCCTGCTCATGCTGGCAACTGAAGCGCGCTGGCGTGGGCCGTACCAAACGCTCTTTGAGCGCAGGCAAGTCAGCAAGGTGTATTGGGCGCTCGCGCCGGTACGCGAGGACCTGACACTGCCCGTGGTGGTTCGGAATCACCTCCAGAAGGAACGCGGCGTGTTCCGCGCCCACGTGGTTCCCAATGCCCCCGTCAACGCGGAGACGCTCGTGGAGTTGGAGTCTGCGCGTGATGGGCTGGGCGTCTATCGCCTTACGCCAACCACGGGGCGCACGCATCAGCTGCGCGTGCATATGAACGGCCTGGGCATCCCCATCTGTGACGATCCGCTCTACCCAGACGTGAGGGATGTGGAGATTGATGACTTCAGCAGGCCGCTTCAGTTGCTCGCGGGAGAACTGACCTTCACCGACCCCGTGGACGGCACTGTGCGGCAGTTCCGCAGTGTCAGGCAAGTTCCATTGCGAGCCGAGGGCGATACGGCACCGCTCGCATAGCGGCCAGAACCAGTTGTGCCTACGCTGGGGTGCATGGACATGGATGACATGGTGAAGCAAGCGCAAGGCGCCCTCAAGAACGTCTCAGACGAGCAGATTGAGGGCGGCGCGGAGATGCTCAAGGACAAGACCCCTGACCAGGTTGACGGACTCGTTGACAAGGCCGCGGACTTCCTCGAGGGCCTCAACGACAAGTAGCCCCGCGCTGGGGGGTGGTGGGCTATAGGTACGATCAGACGTGGTTGCGCGCCCGCGCGCCGTCATCCCTAAGGAGCGATTGTGCCTAGTGTCACCTTGACCGTCGACGGAGTCGAGCGATCGGTGGAACAGGGCACAACGGCCGCTGACCTTTTCGCGGAGCGGCCCGACGTTGTGGTTGCGCGGGTAGACGGCGCACTGTGGGACTTGGCGAGGGAATTGCCAGCCGGCGCAACCGTAGAGGCGGTGCTGATCTCTGAGCCCGACGGGCTGATGGTGTTGCGCCACTCCACCGCGCACGTGCTCGCTCAGGCCGTGCAGGCCATCAATCCCGCCGCGCGCCTGGGCGTTGGTCCGCCTATCGAGAACGGCTTCTACTACGACTTTGATGTGGAAACCCCGTTCACTCCGGAGGATCTCAAGGAGATCGAGAAGTACATGCAGCGCATCCAGCGGGAGGGCCAGGCGTTCCAGCGCCGCGAGGTCACGCGCGAGGAGGCGCTCGCGGAGCTAGCCCACGAGCCGTACAAGTGTGAGTTGCTGTCCCACGAGGCAGACGGCGCGGAGGGTGCCAGCGTTGAGATTGGCGATGGCGACATCACCATCTATGACAACGTCCGACGCGGGGGAGAGGTGGCCTGGAAAGACCTGTGCCGCGGTCCTCACGTTCCGTCCACCAAGGTGCTCGGCATTGGCTGGTCCCTCATGCGCTCCGCCGCCGCCTATTGGAAGGGTTCCGAGAAGAACCCGCAGCTGCAGCGTGTGTACGGCACCGCGTGGCCGTCCAAGGAAGAGCTGGTCGCCTACAAGGAACGCCTTGCCGAGGCGGAGCGCCGGGATCACCGCAAGCTCGGTACCGAGCTTGACCTCTTCTCGTTCCCCGATGAAATTGGCTCCGGCCTGGCGGTCTTCCACCCCAAGGGCGGCATCATCCGCATGGAGATGGAGGAGTACTCGCGCAAGCGGCACGTCGCGGCGGGATACGAGTTTGTCAACACGCCCCACGCCACCAAGTCCAAGCTCTTCGAAATCTCGGGCCACTTGGACTGGTACTCGGAGGGCATGTACCCCCCGATGCATCTTGACGAGGAACTGGACGCGGACGGCAACGTCACCAAGCAGGGGCAGGACTACTACCTCAAGCCCATGAATTGCCCCATGCACAACCTCATTTTCGACGCACGCGGCCGCTCCTACCGCGAGCTGCCGCTGCGCCTGTTCGAATTTGGCTCCGTGTATCGCTACGAGAAGTCCGGCGTGGTCCACGGCCTCACCCGCGCTCGCGGCTTCACGCAAGACGACGCGCACATCTACTGCACCAAGGACCAGATGCGTGACGAACTCACGTCGCTCCTGACCTTCGTGCTCGATCTTCTGAAGGATTACGGCCTCGAAGATTTCTATCTGGAGCTCTCCACGCGCAACCCCGAGAAGTCAGTGGGAACTGACGAAGCCTGGGAAGAGGCAACGGAAACGCTGCGCGAAGTCGCCGTGGCGTCGGGCCTTGATCTAGTGCCGGACCCCGAAGGTGCGGCGTTCTACGGACCCAAAATCTCCGTGCAGGCGCGCGACGCAATCGGCCGCACGTGGCAACTGTCCACGATCCAACTGGACTTCAATCTGCCGGAGCGGTTTGGGCTCGAATATATGAGCGCGGAGGGTGTGCGGGAGCGTCCCGTCATGATTCACCGCGCGCTCTTTGGCTCCATCGAGCGGTTCTTCGCCATCCTCACCGAGCACTACGCGGGCGCGTTCCCCGTGTGGCTCGCGCCCACGCAGGTGAAGCTCATTCCCGTTGCCGAGCCGTTCAATGACTATTTGGCCGACGTTGCGGCACAGTTGCGCGCTCAAGGCGTGCGGGTGGAGCTTGACGACTCGGATGAGCGCTTCCCCAAGAAGATCCGGAACGCATCCAAGGAAAAGGTGCCGTACGTGCTCATCGCCGGCGGCGAGGATGCGGAGGCTGGTGCGGTGTCCTTCCGATTCCGCGACGGCAGCCAGGACAACGGGGTGCCAGTGGCCGGCGCAGTAGAGCGCATCGTTGCGGCCATCGCCTCAAAGACGCAGGTATAGCGTCAAGTGGAGCCGGAGAACGTGGGCCCAGAGGTGGTGGACTCGGAATGGATGGGTGGCAACCCGGACGGGTTTGAACGTCTGTGGACTCCCCATCGCATGGCGTATGTGCGCAATGCATCGGACCGCGCGCCCATAACGGCCGAGGGTGAGTGCCCGCTATGCAAGAAGCTCAACGACGACGATCGCTCTCACCTTGTGGTTCACCGCGGCGACACGTGTTACGTGGTGCTCAATCTGTATCCGTACAACCCCGGTCACCTCATGATTTGCCCGTATCGCCACATCGGCTGGTACACCGAGGCGAGCAACGCTGAGCGCGACGAAATGGGAGTGCTGACACAGCGGGCCATGCGCGTTCTGCAGCACGTGAGCGGCACCAAGGGTTTCAACATCGGAATGAACCAGGGCGTCACGGGCGGCGCGGGCATTTCAGAGCACCTGCACCAACACGTGGTGCCGCGCTGGGTAGGTGACTCGAATTTCCTGCCGATCATCGCCCACACCAAGGCACTCCCGGAATTGCTTGACGACACATGGCGGCGCGTGAGTGCCGCCTGGGAAGAAGTGGCATAAGTGTTCGGCAAACTGCGACCCGTCATGGGCGCCCTGTGGAAGGCTCCTGCGCGCGGGCTGCTGGCACTCGGTGTGCACCCCAATGTCATGACCATCATCGGCACCGCGGGCGTGGTGTTCGGCGCCCTGTTCTTCTTCCCCAAAGGCGGAAGTGCGCTCTTTTGGGGCGTCATGGTGATTACGTTCTTTGTGATCACGGACATGCTCGACGGCACCATGGCTCGCCTTGGCAACAAGTCGTCGCGGTTGGGTGCTTTCCTGGACTCCACCCTGGACCGGGTGGCCGACGCCGCCATTTACGGTGCAATCGTGTGGAGCTTCGTTGACGTTTCGCGAGTCACCGCAGCAGCCGCGCTCGTGTGCCTCATTTTGGGCTTTCTGGTGCCCTATTCGCGCGCCAAGGCGGAGTCGATAGGCGTGGAGGCCAAGGGCGGCTTTGCGCAGCGCTCTGACCGTCTGGTGCTGGGCCTCACCGCAACAGGCCTGGTAGGTCTAGGGTTGCCCATTCCAGTGCTGACCTGGACCCTATGGTTGCTGTCCTTGCTCGCGGCCATCACCTTTGGGCAGCGCATCTACTCCGTGGTCAAGACCGCGCGCATTGACCCCGGTTGGAACAAGGACCTCGACATTCGCGTGGAGCACGAGCCGCATTCATGAACTCGCTGCTAGTCGCGATGCGGGTTGCGCGCTACACCCCACGCTCCGTGGTGCGTGCAGGAGCATGGGCGGGGGCCAACGTTGGCTGGCTGCGCAAAGGCAAATCGCGCGTCCGGCTCGAAGAGAATTTGCATCGTGTGACGGGCCTGAGTGGCCGTGAGCTCTCGCGCCTGTCCAGGCTGGGAATGATGAGCGCCGCGCGCTATTACGCCGAGGTGCTTGAGATGCCACGCATCACTGAACGGCAGGCTGACGCACGCGTGCGCATCGCTGAATCGGAGCCCACGCTGTCCACCATTCACGCTGCAGGCGGAGTGGTGGTTGTGCTCAGCCACAGCGGAAACTGGGACCTTGTGGGGTACCACGCAACGCGCGCCATTGCGCCGGTGACCTCGGTTGCTGAGGTGCTCAAGCCGCGCGAATTGTTTGATGAGTTTGTGCAGTTGCGTGCCAACGTTGGCATCCGCATCTATGGCCACGAGGGCTCCGCCACCTTCCGAGAATTGCTGCGCGAAGCCACGGGAGAGGAAACGCGCGTCATTGCGCTCCTTGGAGATCGTGACCTCAGCGGCAGCGGCGTAAAGGTGACGATGTGGGGCCACGGCGTACGCGTGGCGCCCGGACCGGCTGCCTTGGCCAAAGCGTCGGGCAAACCGCTGATACCTGTGATGGTGCACTACGAGCGGCTCTCAGGCGCCGCCAGAAGGGCCGCCCGGTCCAGGTGGGGCATCGTCTACCGCTTTGGTTCGGTAGTGGAGGTGCCCCAGGGTGTCTCTACGGAAGTTGTGGAAGAGATGTCCCGAGCGTGGGCGGCGTGGATGGCTGACGCCGTAGCCGAATACCCGCAGGATTGGCACATGCTTCAACGCTTTGGGTGGATCGAATGAGAATCGGGATTGTGTGCCCGTACTCGCTCGACCGCCCGGGTGGAGTTCAGTTGCACGTCTTGGAGTTGGCAGAGGCGCTCATTGGCCGCGGTCACGAGGTGTCCGTGTTAGCGCCAGCGGGGGATGAGACGGAGGTGCCCTCGTACGTCTTCTCAGCGGGCCGTTCCGTGCCCATTCGGTTCAACGGCTCCACGGCGCGCGTGACGTTTGGGCTGGTCTCCGCGGCCCGCGTGCGGCTGTGGCTTGGCGAGGGCGAGTTTGACGTGGTGCACCTCCACGAGCCTGGCGCCGCGTCGCTTGCCCTCATCGCTATGTGGGCGCGCGTTGGCCCAACCGTCGCGACGTTCCACACCTCCAACGACGATTCCCGGATCATGCGGCTCGGCAAACCCTGGATCAAGCCCGGATATGAGGAGCTTGACGCGCGCATTGCCGTGTCACCCTCGGCGGCGGCCACCATCAGTGAGCACCTCCACATCGAGGCAACCCACATCATCCCTAATGGCGTGGATACCAGCGCCTTTGTCAACGCCACTCCAACTTCACGCTGGTTGGGGACAGCGGACGCGCCCACCATCGGAATTCTTGGCCGCATGGATGAGCCGCGCAAGGGCCTGGATGATTTCTTGGACATGATCCCGCTAGTGCGCCGCGACATTCCTCACGCGCGGTTCCTTGTGGCCGGGCGATTCAGCGACCGCGTAGCGGCCCGAGCCGCTCGCGCTGGCGCGGAAGTGATTGGCGAGCTTGACGAGCCAGCCAAGGCGAGCTTCATGAGCTCCGTGGACGTTTATTGCGCACCCAATCTGGGCGGCGAGTCGTTTGGAATCGTGCTCGTTGAGGCTATGGCTGCGGGAGCAGCCGTGGTAGCGAGTGACCTGACGGCATTCAAGGACGTCGCCACCGCAAAGGGCGGCGGATACGCCGTGGAGCTCCACCGAGTGGGCGAAGCCCAGGATCTGGCGCGAGCGGTGACGGGACTGCTTTCCGATCCCCAGCGTCGGGCAGATCTCGCAACGCGCGGACGCGAGGTGGCCGCCGCCTTTGACTGGTCCAACGTGGCCCCGCGCGTGGAAGCCACCTACCGCGACGCGATTAGGATGGATGCTGAGTTCCATCCCCACCCACCCAAGGAAGAGTTATGAGCAGCGACGTCACGCCCCAGCCCGCAACCGGCACCGATCTGGTCAAGCGAGGCATGGCGGAAATGCTCAAGGGCGGCGTCATCATGGACGTCGTTACCCCCGAGCAGGCGCGTATCGCGGAAGACGCGGGCGCGGTTGCGGTCATGGCTCTTGAGCGCGTTCCCGCAGACATTCGCGCGCAGGGCGGCGTGGCTCGCATGAGCGATCCCGACCTTGTTCAGGGCATCATCGACACCGTCTCGATTCCCGTCATGGCCAAGGCACGCATTGGCCACTTTGTTGAGGCTCAAGTACTGCAGAGCCTCGGCGTGGACTACGTGGACGAGTCCGAAGTGCTCACGCCAGCCGACTACGCGAACCACATCGACAAGTGGCAGTTCACGGTGCCGTTCGTGTGCGGAGCCACCAACCTTGGAGAGGCGCTGCGTCGCATCTCGGAGGGTGCGGCCATGATTCGCTCCAAGGGTGAAGCTGGCACGGGTGACGTGTCCAACGCGACCACGCACATCCGCACCATCCGCGCCGAGATTGCGCGCCTCACCTCGCTTCCCAAGGATGAGCTCTACGTTGCGGCCAAGGAGTTGCAGGCGCCCATTCAGCTGGTTCAGGAGATCGCCGAGACCGGCAAACTGCCCGTTGTGCTCTTCGTTGCGGGCGGCATCGCCACCCCGGCGGACGCCGCAATGATGATGCAGCTTGGCGCGGAGGGTGTGTTCGTGGGCTCGGGCATCTTCAAGTCCGGCAACCCCGCTCAGCGCGCTGCCGCCATCGTCAAGGCCACCACTTTCTACGACGACCCCGCGGTCATCGCGGACGTCTCGCGCGGGCTTGGCGAGGCGATGGTTGGCATCAACGTTGAAGAGGTTCCGGAGCCGCACCGCCTCGCCGAACGTGGCTGGTAATAGGCCCTACGCCGTGGTTGGCTCGGACGCCGCGCCCACCTCTCGTGTGGTGCGGCACGGTGCGCGAGTGCTGCTCTTGGACGGCGCTGGCCGCATGCTGATGGTGCGCGGCCACGATCCGCACCAGCCCCAGCGGAGCTTCTGGTTCACACCGGGCGGCGGCATCGAGGAGCACGAGTCCGCGCGTGAGGCGGCCGTTCGCGAGCTCGCGGAAGAGACCGGATACGTTCTTGACGTTGAGGAACTCGTGGGGCCGGTGTGGCGCCGCACCGCCGTATTCGACTTCTTTAGCAGGCCGTATACCCAGCACGAGGAAATCTTTGTTGGCTTGCTTGCTGACGCGGAGCGTCGGCCTCGCACGGCCGCGGAACTGACCGCGGACGAGACCGAAGCGCTCGATGAGTTTGCGTGGCTCAGCCGCGATCAACTACGTGCGGAGGAGCGCGAGGTCTTTCCCTCGGTGCTACTTGAGCCGTGGGACGTGTTCACGGAGTGGGACGGCGTAACGCGCGAACTGGGGGTGAACCCAGAGTGACGACTATCGGAGTGCTGGGTCTGCAAGGCGACGTCCGCGAGCACGTAGCGGCGCTGGAGCGAGTGGGAGTTGACGCGCCACGAGTGCGGCGCCTCGCGGAGCTCGAGCGCGTTGACGGTCTTGTCATACCTGGTGGCGAGTCCACGACCATCGACAAATTGCTCCGTGCGTTTGACCTGTTTGAGCCGCTGCGTGCGCGCATCGCGGACGGCATGCCAGTGCTGGGCTCGTGCGCGGGGATGATCCTGCTGGCCACCGAGATCATTGGTGCCATCGAGGGGCAGCAGACGCTTGGCGGCATTCCCATGACGGTACGCCGCAACGCTTTTGGGCGTCAGGTGGATTCCGCCGAGGTGGAACTCACGTGGCTGCCCAACGGGTCTCCCATGCACGCCACGTTCATCCGAGCGCCTTGGGTGGAGTCCTGGGCTCCCGAGGTTGAGGTGCTCGCCGTGGACGAGTCGCACGGTGCCGTTGCGGCGCGCGGTATTGACGGCAAGGGCGGGGCGGTGGTTGCGGTGCGGCACGGCAACGCGATCGCCACGAGCTTCCACCCGGAGATCCACGCTCCCGGCACCGAGCCGGATGACCGCGTGCATGCGTTGCTGGCGTCCCTGGTTACAGGCGCACAGGCTTGATTACTTAGAATCAAGGCAGAAGACTTGATTGTTAAACATCAAGGTTGTAACCTTGTGTTATGTTCGTAGTCACAGCAGATCAGCACGCAAGCACTCGCGTGGGCGACCGCGTTGAGTCCCTCCTGAGCGCACTTGAACCGTGGATGCAGCGGTGGACGGACGCCATTGCGCTGCCCGTAGAGCGCACCGTTGGCGATGAGATTCAGATAGTGCTCACCACGCCAGAGGCGGCGCTAGACCTTGGTCTCACGCTCGCGAGGCTGGGCAACTGGTCCATCGGCATAGGGGTTGGACCAGCCGACGGCCCGTTGGGAGCAAGCGCGCGCGTCAGCTCGGGGCCAGCGTTTTTGGCCGCACGGCGTGCGGTGGAGCGCGCCAAACTGAAGTCGGAACCCGTGCCCATCGTGGTTGCCGGGGTGCACGACGACGCGGCGGAAGCGGCCACGGCCGTGGTGCAGCTCATCGCGTCGGTGGTTCGTCGCCGCTCGCAAGCCGGCTGGGAGGTAGCCGATCTCTTGACTGACGGCGTCACTCAGCGTGACGTTGCCGCGCGGCTGGCGATTTCGCAGCAAGCGGTAAGTCAGCGCGTCGCATCTGCCATGATCGAGGAGGAACGCCGAGCCCGGCCCGTTGCGGTGCGGCTCGTCGCCGCTGCAGGAAGGTAACCATGCCCGTTCTCATTACGCTCATTGCCATTGGCGCGTTGGCGCTGTCTGCCGCCCTTGGCTGGGTGCTCGTGAAGGGCATCTTTCAGCACATCAGCCCCGCTGCGACCCCGGGTGTGCTGCGCGGCGGAACGTGGATTGGCATCCTCGAGCGCGTGCTGATCACCGGCGGGATCCTCGTGGGCATGCCGGAGGTGATTGCCGTGGTGATAGCAGTGAAGGGACTTGGTCGCTATCCGGAACTGCGTGAAACCGAGGGCGAACTGCGCGGCGGCGTTGCCGAGCGCTTCATCATCGGCACCCTCACGAGCTTTCTTACTGCGGCCGCCATTGGCGTAGGTGCGCGAGCCTTGATTCTCGCGATCGCTTGACCCCCTGACCCCAGCGTCGGCACATACTCACCGGCGTATCGCGCGTGTCGCTGTGGGAGGGCGTACGCAGCGGGCAGAGGTTTCACGCTTGTGCCCGTCACGGCGCCTAGAATGGTCGGCAGTCTTGATTCCCAGTACCAAGGAGCATCGTGTCCGGCCATTCCAAGTGGGCTACCACCAAGCACAAGAAGGCTGTCATCGACGGCAAGCGTGCAAAGCTTTTCGCCAAGCTCATCAAGAACATCGAGGTTGCGGCACGTACCGGCGGGGGAGACCTGGCAGGAAACCCGACGCTGTTCGACGCTGTGCAGAAGGCCAAGAAGTCGTCGGTTCCGAACGACAACATCGACCGCGCGGTCAAGCGCGGCAGCGGCCTCGAGAGCGGCGGCGCCGATTACGAGACCATCATGTACGAGGGCTACGGACCCAACGGAGTTGCCGTGCTCATCGAGTGCCTCACCGACAACCGCAACCGCGCCGCTGCGGACGTGCGCATCGCCCTCACCCGCAACGGCGGCTCGCTCGCGGACCCCGGTTCCGTTGGTTACCTCTTCAGCCGCAAGGGCCAGGTCATCGTGGACAAGGCGAGCGGCGTGACGGAAGACGACCTCATGGAGGCTGCGCTGGACGCTGGCGCGGAGGACATCAACGACCTCGGCGAGGTGTTCGAGATCATCTCCGAGGCCGCAGATTTTGTGGCCGTTCGCACCGCCCTGCAGCAAGCAAACATCGATTACGAGCAGGCTGAGGCCACGTTCATGCCTTCGGTCAAGATCGAGGTGGACGTGGACGGCGCGCGCAAGGTGCTGCGCCTCATCGACGCGCTCGAGGACTCGGACGACGTCCAGAATGTGTGGGCCAACTTCGACGCCTCTGACGAGGTGCTCGAGGCGGCCAGCGAGTAACTGCGTGCGCATCCTCGGCGTTGACCCTGGCCTCACGCGCTGCGGGCTCGGCGTTGTGGATGTTGAGGGGCGCCGGGCTCGCCTCGTCGCGGTGGGCGTGGCCGCAACGTCAAGCGAATGGGAGACACCGCGCCGGCTCGCAGCCATCGCGGACGCTCTTGAAGCATTGATTGCCGAGCACAAACCGCAGGCCGTAGCCCTGGAACGCGTCTTCGCTCAGCACAACGTGCGCACGGTCATGGGCACCGCCCAGGCGTCGGGCGTCGTGATGCTCGCTGCGGAGCGTGCGGGCATCACGCTCACCACGTACACCCCCAGCGAAGTCAAAGCGGCGGTTACCGGCGACGGCCGCGCTGCCAAGGCTCAAGTTGGATTCATGGTTGCCAAGATTCTGGGGCTCACAGAACCGCCAAAACCGGCCGACGCTGCCGACGCCCTCGCGATTGCCATCACCCATGGTTGGCGCGGGAAAGCACCCGGCGTGGCAACCTCGGCACAAGAACGCTGGGTTGCCGCTGAGCGTGCGGCAAAGGGTGCGGCGAGTCGCCGGTCGTAAGTCGGCGCCAGCCCATAGGGTATTCGTACATACGTTCGAAAGGCGAGCGAAGTTGGGAACAACACCGTGATCGCACAGCTCACCGGCACGGCGGCTCACGTTGGCACCACGTCCGCAGTGGTGGACGTCAACGGCGTTGGCATGCTGGTCCAGTGCACCCCCGGCACCCTGGCGGGCATTCGCACGGGGCAGCAGGTGCTGCTCCACACGCACCTTGTGGTGCGCGAAGACGCGCTCACACTGTTCGGCTTCTCCTCGGTTGAGGAGCGCAACTCCTTTGAGACGCTCCAATCCGTGCAAGGCGTTGGCCCAAAGCTCGCCCTCGCGATGCTCGCCGTACACCCCCCGCAGCAGCTCGCAGCGGCCGTGGCGGCGGGGGACAGGGCCGCGCTCGAGCGCGTGCCCGGCGTAGGCGCCAAGGTGGCGGCGCGGCTCTTGCTGGAACTGGGTGGCAAGCTCGTGATCGACAGCGCGATACCAACGGTTGCGGGCGATGAGCGTGGCCAAGTGGTTGACGCTCTCGTAAGTTTGGGCTGGAACGTCAAGGCTGCGTCGAGTGCCGTGGATTCAGTGGCCGACGGCCCGGTTGCCCAAGAGGACGTGGCACCTATTCTCCGCGCGGCCCTGCAACGCCTGGGAGGCCAGCGTGGATGACAGCAACTTCAGTGACAGCGGCGTCAGTGACGGCGGCGTGGGTGAGGCGTGGTCCATGGAGGACGCCGAACGGCTAGTTGCTGGCGATGCGGACGCCATAGAACGTTCAACCGAGGCGGCGCTGCGTCCCACGAGTCTCGACGAGTTTGTGGGCCAGGAAGCAGTGCGCAAGCAATTGTCGCTCGTGCTCACCGCCGCCGTGGCTCGTGGCACCGCCGCGGATCACGTGCTCCTCTCGGGACCACCAGGACTGGGCAAGACCACCCTGGCGATGATCGTCGCCGGTGAGCTGGGCGCCGCCCTCCGCGTAACGTCGGGCCCCGCCATTCAGCACGCGGGTGACCTCGCCGCGATTTTGTCGTCGCTGGAAGAGGGCGACGTCCTGTTTATCGACGAGATTCACCGGCTCGCGCGGCCCGTGGAAGAGATGCTCTATCTTGCGATGGAGGACTTCCGAGTTGACGTGGTGGTTGGTAAAGGCCCTGGTGCCGCCTCGATTCCGCTCACTTTGCCGGGATTCACGGTGGTTGGCGCCACTACCCGAGTGGGATTGCTGCCCGCGCCCCTTAGAGATCGCTTTGGCTTCACGGCGCATCTCGATTTTTACTCCACCGACGAGCTGCTGCGCATTGTGCACCGCTCCGCGGGCAAGCTGAGCTTCACGATTGCTGCCGATGCTGCGGCCGAGATCGCATCCCGTTCGCGCGGCACCCCCCGCATCTCCAACCGCCTCTTGCGGCGCGTGCGGGACTGGGCCGAGGTTCATGGCGATGGGGAGGGAACGCTTCCCGCTGCCCGTGCCGCGCTCGAGATGTACGAGGTGGATGAGCGAGGCCTCGACCGTTTGGATCGGGCAGTGTTGGTGGCTCTATGCAACAGATTCGGGGGCGGACCCGTTGGGCTATCGACTCTTGCAGTTGCGGTAGGCGAAGAGGCCGAGACTGTGGAGTCGGTAGTTGAGCCGTTCCTGGTGCGTGAAGGGCTTGTCACCCGTACCGCGCGCGGCAGGGTGGCAACGCCCGAGGCGTTCGCGCACGTGGGCGGAGCCAAGCACGGTGGCGGCGCGTCGAGGCTGTTTGACTAGTTGTTCCGCCGCTCTTCGAGTACCGCCTAGAATCGTCGGGGCCCCGGTGGGCCCGCCGAACGTAAGGAAAAGCTGAGTGTCAACTGTTGTCAAGGGTGCCAAGCGTGCGCTCATATGGCTTGGCGTCATCATCGTCATCCTCTATACCGTCCTGACCTTGGGTGTGGTGACGAAGAACACCTCCTTTACGCCTGCCCTCGGACTGGACCTCGCGGGTGGCACCACCCTGATCCTGAAGGCGAACACCACCGACAACTCGACAATTGACTCCACCGACCTCAAGCAGGCCGTGGAGGTCATCCGCAGGCGCGTTGACGCAACCGGCGTCACCGAAGCGGAAATCACCACCCAAGGCACGGACACCATCGTCATTGCCATTGCGGGCCGGCCGTCGGACCGCACGGTGGACCTCATCCGCCAGAGCGCGCAGCTGCAGTTCCGGCCGGTGCTGCTCATTGGCGATCCCCGCCCTGTGACGAGCGCTACGCCCACGCCTACGCCCACGCCGACCGCGTCCCCCAGTGCGGACGCGAGTGCGGATCCGAGCGCATCCGCCAGCGCTACCCCGGAGCCCAGCGCTACCCCGGAGCCCAGCGCTAGTCCCACTGCCGGTCCCAATCCGGTGAAGGGCGAGACCGATCCTTCGTCACTCGATTGGCTCACGCCTACGGTCATGGACCAGTACGACGCGCTCGACTGCACCAACCCCACGAATCTGGGCGGTGCGGATTTGGGCGATCCCGATGCCGGGCATGCCGCGTGCGCAAGCAATGGGCTATCTAAGCTCGCGATGGGCCCCGTTGAGCTCAATGGCTCGGATGTTAAGACCGCAAGTTCCGGCCCCGAATACAGCGTGGGCGGCACACTTACCGGCGGCTACCAAGTGCAGCTCGAGTTCAACTCTGAAGGCGCCAAGAAGTTCGCGGACGTCACCGGACGCCTGTACCCAATTCACAAGGCCGACCCCAACGATCCCCGCGGACAGTTTGCGATCCTGCTGGACGGCGTGGTCATTTCCAACGCCAACGTGCAGGCCCACATCACCGGCGGCACGGCCACCATTTCCGGCGATTTCACCCAGCAAGAGGCAGCCGACCTGGCCAATCAGTTGAAGTTTGGTGCCATCCCGCTGGAACTGACGCTGCAGACGAAGAACACGGTGAGCCCAACCCTGGGTACCGAACAGCTCGAAAAGGGCCTCATCGCGGGCGCAATCGGCATGCTGTTGGTGGTCATCTACTCCCTCTTCCAGTACCGCGCGCTCGCCGCCGTGACCATCGGCTCACTCGCGATCGCGGGCATCATCACCTTCGCGATGGTTGCGCTGTTGTCGTGGGGCATGGGCTATCGACTATCGCTCGCAGGTGTCGCCGGCCTCATCATCGCCATCGGTATCACGGCTGACTCGTTCATCGTGTACTTCGAACGTGTGAAAGACGAATTGCGAGAAGGCAGGTCGTTGCAAGCCTCCATTGACCATGCGTGGTCCCGTGCGAGGCGCACCATCCTTGCCTCCGACGCGGTGAGCTTCCTCGCGGCAGTGGTGCTGTACGTGCTCGCCATTGGCTCCGTGCGCGGCTTTGCGTTCACGCTTGGCCTCACCACGCTCGTGGACGTGCTCGTCGTTATCCTCTTCACGCACCCCGTGTTGGTGCTCCTGAGCCGCACCAAATTTTTTGGGCAAGGGCACCGCTTCTCGGGCCTCGACCCACGCCAACTGGGCAAGTCCGCCATCTACAAGGGCCGTGGACGCTCAGTGGCAACGCCAACAGAGGCAGCCGACCCAGCGTCGGGCCTCACGCTTGCTGAACGCAAGGCAGCCGCAGCGAAGGGAGAGGGCAAGTGAAGCGATCACTTGGCGAATGGGGCAACCAACTGCACTCGGGCGAAAAGACCTATGCGATCGTCCCCAAGCGGCGCATGTGGCTCACCATTTCCGCCGCGGCACTGTTGCTGTGCATCGTGGTGCTGTTCACCCGCGGACTCAACTTTGGTGTGGACTTCACGGGCGGCAACGTCTACCAGGTCTCGCACGCGCCCAACCCGGATCCGCAGATCGCAGAAGACGTGGTCGCGCAATACGCACCTGAGGAGGAAGCACGTATCGCGATTCTGGGCGTGGACAGCATTCGCGTGCAGATCGGCGTTGTGAGCCTCGAGGCATCTCGGCAGATCGAACAAGGCCTCGCCGTGGCATATGAGGTTCCGCAAAGCGAGGTGAGCGCGGACCAGATCGGTCCCACATTTGGTACCGAAGTGGGTAAGAAGGCGATTCAGTCGCTTGTAGTGTTCCTCATCCTGGTGGCGCTCGTGATGACCGCGTACTTCCGTGCGTGGCGCATGGCTGTGGCGGGCATCATTGCCCTGGTCCACGACCTCATCTTCACCGTGGGCATCTACGCGCTCGTTGGGTTCGAGGTGACACCGGCGTCGGTGATCGGCTTCCTCACAATCCTTGGCTACTCGCTCTACGACACCGTGGTGGTGTTCGACAAGGTGCGAGAGAACACCGATGGCCTCACCACACAGAGCCGCTACACCTATGACGAGCTCGCCAACCTTGCCCTCAACCAGACGCTCGTGCGCTCCATCAACACGTCGGTGGTTGCACTGCTTCCCGTTGCGGCGATCCTGTTCATTGGCGCGTTTGTGCTGGGCGCGGGAACCCTCAAGGACATCTCGCTCGCGCTCTTCGTTGGTATGGCCGTTGGCACCTACTCGTCGATCTTTGTAGCCACGCCCCTCGAGGTCACGCTGCGCGACCGCGAGGAACGCATTCAGGAACACACCAAGAAGGTGCTTGAGCTGCGGGCCTCCGGAAAGTCCGACGTTGAGGTTGACGAGGAGGGTCACGTGCGGGTTGGCGCATTGCAGCCGGGAACGCACAAGGGCCAGGGAGCGCAACCTAAGCGCAAGAGTCGCAAGTAGACTGGTAGTTCCCTTGGAACGAAGGAGGCTGCGATGACCGAGACGCGCGCCTCCGCCTCGCCCGGACGTTCCTTCCTGCGGCGCAGCACGCGCGAGCCCACCGCGATTGACGGCGTGCTCGAGACGTTCCACCGGATGTACCCCAAGTCCAAGACGCTACTCATTGAGCAGGCGTATGGCGTGGCGCAAGAGGCGCACCAGGGCCAGGAGCGCAAGAGCGGCGAGCCGTACATCACCCACCCCATTGCGGTGGCGCAGATCATTGCAGATCTTGGACTCCCGGACTCGGTGATCGCGGCCGCGCTGCTGCATGACGTGGTCGAGGACACGGAGTTTGGGCTGGAGCGCATTCGCGACGAGTTTGGCGACGAAGTAGCCATGATCGTGGACGGCGTCACCAAACTCGACAAGGTCAAGTACGGTGACGCGGCCCAAGCAGAGACCGTGCGCAAGATGGTCGTGGCCATGGCCAAAGACATCCGGGTCTTGCTGCTCAAGTTATGCGATCGCCTGCACAACGCGCGCACGTGGGAATTCGTGACGCCTGAGAGCGCTCGTCGCAAAGCCCAAGAGACGCTCGAGATCTACGCGCCGCTCGCACACCGCATGGGGCTTAACGCCATCAAGTGGGAGCTGGAAGACCTTTCCTTCAAGACCCTGTACCCCAAGATCTATCAGGAGATTGTCGACGTAGTCGCTGATCGCGCACCGGAACGCGAGAAGTACCTTGACCAGGTGCGAACGGAGATCGACAAGGACCTCAAGTCCATGAAGATCAAGGCGGAGATCACGAGCCGGCCAAAGCACTACTACTCGGTCTACCAGAAGATGATCGTGCGCGGCCGCGACCTTAGCGACATCTACGACCTCGTTGGGGTGCGGATCCTCGTTGATTCGGTGCGCGACTGCTACGCGGTGCTGGGCGCGATGCACGCGCGGTATCAGCCGGTTCCCGGCCGGTTCAAGGACTACATCGCGATGCCCAAGTTCAACCTGTACCAGTCGCTGCACACTACCGTGATTGGACCAACAGGCAAGCCCGTGGAGTTGCAGATCCGCACCTGGGATATGCACAGGCGCGCGGAGTATGGCCTTGCGGCCCATTGGCGCTACAAGGACGCCGCTCGCGGCGGCATCACGAGCAACAGTGATGCCGACATGGGGTGGTTGCGCCAGATTGCCGACTGGCAGCAAGAGACGGCAGACCCCAGTGAGTTCCTGGACTCGCTGCGCGGCGAGATTTCTCGCGCGGAGGTTTACGTGTTCACGCCCCGTGGCAAGGTGTTGGCGCTGCCACAAGGCGCAACTCCCGTTGACTTTGCGTACGCGGTGCACACGGAGGTTGGCCACAAGACCATCGGCGCGCGCGTCAATGGCCGGCTGGTGCCCTTGGATTCCACGCTCGATATTGGCGACACCGTTGACATCCTGACCAGCTCCGACGAGAACGCCCATCCCAAACGTGACTGGCTTGAGTTTGTGCAGTCCACCCGGGCGCGGAACAAGATTCGACAGTGGTTCACTCGTGAACGACGCGAGGAATCGATTGAGACTGGCCGCGACATGCTCGCGCGGGCTATCCGGCGTCAGCACCTGCCCATGCAGCGCCTCATGAGCAAGTCCACCTTGCTCGCGCTCGCCAAGGAGATGCAGTACGAGGATGTGGACTCCCTCTACGCCGCCATCGGCGAGCACAAGGAGCAGGCGTCTGACGTAGTTGCGCGGATGACGGAGGCCGTTGGTGGCGACGAGGGTGCCGACGAAGACGTCACTGAACTCACGCGGCCAGGCATCCCGCAACGGGCGCGTAGGGGAGACCCTGGCGTATCAGTCCACGGATTGACCGACGTTGTGGTCAAGCTTGCGCGTTGCTGCACCCCGGTGCCGGGAGACGCCATCCAAGGATTCGTCACGCGCGGATCCGGCGTTTCGGTGCACCGCCTCGATTGCGAAAACCTGGCTCGCCTGCAGGAGCAGAGCGAGCGCCTCATTGATGTGCAGTGGACGGGTCAATCGGAGACCACGTTCTTGGTGCAGATTGAGGTGGAGGCCCTGGATCGCAATCGCCTCCTGAGCGACGTCACCAAGGTGCTTTCCGACTATCACGTCAACATCCTGTCCGCGCAAGTGGCCACCACTAAGGACCGCGTCGCGTGGTCGAGCTTCTCGTTTGAAATGGCTGACCCCTCGCACCTGGGTGCCGTGCTCGCAGCCGTGCGTCGCATCGATGGCGTCTACGACGCGCGCCGAGTCAGCGGCGGCAAGCGCTTTTAAGCGGCGCGCAATTCCGCAATGGCGGTCACTAGCGAGTCCAAACGAGCCCTATGGTGCGAGTGCCGCTCAATGGCATGCACGCCAGTTACCAGGTCGTTCACGCTCGTGGCGCCGGCGCCCAGGGCGCGCATCACGGCGGGCAGTGCGGCGCGCACACTGGAGTGGGTGAGGGCGTCAAGACACGCCCTGGTGACGGTGGCAGCGCGAGGCGAGGGAGCGTCGGGCAATCCCCAGAGCCAACCAGAGTGAAAGGCGAGCGGCGGCGAGCCTGGCACAGCGAGGGTGCGATGAGTGCCCCGCGGCCCCGCCAGATCGAGTGCGGAGGGCGATGGCGCCAAGCCCTCAAGCCAAAGCGCCGCGAGCCCGGTGAGCCACGTGTGTTGCGGCACCAAAGGCGCAATCAGCTGCAGGCGCAACGCGCGAGTGGACGGCACGTCTGCGGGCAGCGCCACACTGCCTAGGCGAGTGTGGACTAGGCCGTCACGCTGCAGGCGCGCGAACGCGGTTGAGCCAACCTGATCCTTGTACACAAAGAGCATGGTGCCCAGTATGGGCGGGCGCCGCGCACGGCGTTGGGGACCTGTGGAGAGCTACTTGCCGTCAATCTGCTTGAGCCATGCCTTGCGGGCGTCGAGCGACTCCTTGAGGTCCTTCTTCTCGGCAGGAGTGGTGGCGGCGGCAAGCTTGGCCTCAAGATCGGCGATGGCCGCGTGAAGCTGGGCAGCCATCCCGGATACGCGGGCCTCAACCTCAGGGTTGCGCGAGCTCCAAGCGGCAGATTCTGCCTCCCGAACGGCACGCTCCACCGCACTCAGGCGCTTGGTGAGAGTCTGCGACTCAGCGCGGGGCAGCCGGCCGGCGGATTCGAAGGCATCCTGGGCGGTGCGCAAGGCGGCCTTTGCCGCCGCGAGGTTCTTCACGGGCAGCGCGTTCTCTGCGGCCTTCACAGCGGCAGAGGCAGCGGCAATGTTGGGCGCGAGCGCTGCCTCGGCGGCATCCTCCTGGGCGCGCTTCGCCTCGAAGAATGCGTCCTGAGCAGTCTGGAATCGCTTCCATAGTGCGTCGTCCACGCTGCGACGGCCGCGGCCGGACGTGCGCCACTCGGCCATGAGGTCCCTGAACTCGCGTGCGCCACGGTCAAAGTCAGTACTCGACGTCAGTGCCTCCGCGCGGGCCACAAGCGCCTCCTTGCGCGAAGCGACAGCCGTGTTTGCGCCGTCCACCTCGGCAAAGTGGTGCTTGCGTGCCTTCTCAAACGTGGTGCGCGCGTGAGTGAAGCGCTTCCACAGCTCGCGTTCAGAGTCCTTGGCGAGGCGAGCACCAGTGCGCTGCGCCTCCTTCCAGGAATCGAGCAGACCACGCAGCTCGGTGGTGGCGTTCTTCCAATGAACCTGCGCAATGGGAGTGGCGGCGATCTCCTCGGCACGCTTGACCAACTCCTCGCGACGCTCCAACGCCTCAGCGCGAGCCTTGCGTCGAGCCTCGGCAACCGCCTCGCGGGCGGCGAGGCCGCTCGTCTCGATCTCGAGGAACTCTTCGCGCAGCGCCTTGAGGTCTCCCACAACGGTGGGCTCAAGGAGCGCGGCACGGATCGCGTCGAGCGACTCGTCGATGTCCTTTGGCGACAGTTCCGCTGCCTGCAGGCGCACCTTGAGGCGATCAATGGACGCCTTGAGGTCAAAGTATCCGCGTACGTAGGGCGCGAGGGGATCGTCGCCCTGAGCCGGACCAACGTCCACCTTGGTGGAGCCATCCTTGACCTTGACTACGCCGTCCTTGACGGAACCAAACTTGGCTGCGGCTTCGCGGTCCTCTTCGGACACCTCTTGCGCCACGGGCACCTTGACGGGGTGAGTCGCGTGCGCGGCCACCACGGCGGGACTCGGCGCGCGGAAGCCGCCGGGCTTGGGCACGGCCCGGGACTTGGCGGCGGGCTTGGAAGCAGGCTTGGACGCCGACTTGGCGGCCGGCTTTGCGGCAGGCTCGGGCGCGGTCTCAACAGCAGCGTCGGCCTCAACAGCAGCGGGACTCTCGGCGGGCGTGGTCTCGCTAGGGTCTGGCGAGCTCATTGGATGGTCACCTCATTGATGATCAAGGACATGGCTGGCCGCCAATCGGAGTCTCCGGTGGTTGTGCCAGCGCGGGCAATGCCCCCAACAATACTCAGCCAACGGGTCTCCTTAGCCACCGCGGCTGCCGGAGCCACGCTCGGCGCGCGTCTGCGCAGGGTCACGGGATGGAACAATGAGCGTCATGGCTCGCGTCTCACCCTTGTCCGGCTTCCCCGAATGGACCCCCGCTGACCGGATCGTTGAGGCCTCCGTCATCGCGAGCCTTCGCGAAGTGTTTGCGCTCCACGGCTTTGCAGAGATCGAGACGCGCGCAGTAGAACCGGTAGGACGCTTGGCAGGGGATTCCGACGCTGCCAAAGAGATTTATGCGCTCTCCCGCCTAGCCGCAGAGGAGAAGGCCGACGCTCGGCTGGGTTTGCACTTTGACCTCACGGTGCCCTTCGCACGGTACGTAGAAGAGTTTGCTCCGCACCTTGCGTTCCCGTTCCGGCGGTATCAGATTCAGAAGGTCTGGCGTGGCGAGCGTCCCCAAGAGGGCCGGTATCGCGAGTTTTACCAGGCGGACATCGACGTAGTGGGACGGGACGTGCTGCCGGCGCACCTCGAGGCCGAGGTCGCGATCGTCATGGCCCGCGCTCTCGCCGCGCTGCCTATTCCGCGCGCCACCATGCACATCAACAACCGCCGTCTGGTGGAGGGCTTCTATCGCTCCGTTGGCGTTGAAGATATTCCCGGAGCCCTGCGCTCGGTGGACAAGCTGGACAAGATCGGCTCCGGTGGCGTGCGTACGGAACTCGCGGCCAAGGGAGTCAGCGAGACGGCACAGGATGCGGTGCTGGAACTCGCCAAGATCCACTCGCGAGATGCCTCGTTCATCGCGGCCATCGACGATCTGTGGCAGACCAGCTTCACCAACGGCGACGCGCAAGCGGAGAAGCTCTTCGCCGATGGTGTTGCCGAACTCGCCGCGCTCGTGAACGCCGTCAACGCAGCCGTTCCCGGCACCGCAGTGGCGGACCTCCGCATCGCGCGCGGCCTCGACTACTACACGGGAGCCGTCTACGAAACGGTGCTTGAGGGCCACGAGGACCTGGGCTCTATCTGTTCAGGCGGGCGGTATGACTCGCTCGTTGCCGGCGGCGGGTTCCCCGGTGTTGGACTGTCAATTGGCGTGTCGCGCCTGGTAAGCCGGGTACTGACCGCTGGACTGGCGAGCGCAAGCCGTGCCGTGCCGTCGGCCGTATTGGTGGCCGTTACCGATGAAGACACGCGCGGTGACTCCAACGCTGTGGCTGACGCGCTGCGCGCGCGCGGCGTTCCCGCCGAGGTGGCGCCCAGCGCGGCGAAGTTTGGCAAGCAGATTCAGTACGCCGAGCGGCGCGGGATCCCATTTGTGTGGTTCCCCGATGCCGGGGAGGTCAAGGACATCCGTTCCGGCTCACAGGTGGCCGCCGATGCTCGCAACTGGGAGCCGCCTGCGGAGGATCGCTGGCCGCGTATCGTGCGTCCCTAAAATCGTGCGCGGCTAGACTGACCCGTACTCTCCACGCATTTCCGAAAGGCTTCTTCAGTGCTCCGCACCCACCTCGCAGGTTCCCTTCGTGCCGCCGACGCTGGCACCACCGTGACGCTCGCCGGTTGGGTGGCGCGCCGCCGTGATCACGGGGGAGTGGCGTTCATCGACTTGCGCGATGCCTCGGGACTTGCCCAGGTGGTGCTGCGCGAGGACATCGCGCACGAGCTCCGCAACGAGTTCGTGGTTCAGGTCACGGGCGAGGTGCGGCTGCGCCCAGAGGGATCCGCCAACCCCAACCTGCCGTCGGGAGAGGTCGAGGTTGTTGGTAGCGCTGTAGAGATTCTCAACACGTCCGCGCCAACGCCGTTCCCCATCGACGAGCACGTCACCGTTGGTGACGAGGCGCGCTTGAAGCACCGCTACTTGGACCTGCGGCGTCCCGCCCCTCGCGCCGCGATGGTCATGCGCTCACGCGCCAACGCCGCTGCTCGCCGCGTCCTTGACCGTCACGACTTCATCGAGATCGAGACGCCAACGCTCACGCGCTCCACTCCTGAGGGTGCTCGCGACTTCCTGGTCCCCGCGCGGCTGTCGCCGGGCTCCTGGTACGCGCTGCCGCAATCGCCGCAGCTTTTCAAGCAACTGCTGATGGTTGCGGGCATGGAGCGGTACTACCAGATTGCGCGCTGCTACCGAGATGAGGACTTCCGCGCGGACCGTCAACCCGAGTTCACGCAACTCGACGTGGAAATGTCCTTCGTTGACCAGGACGATGTCATCGCGCTCGGCGAGGAGATTGTGCGTGAGTTGTGGTCGCTCATCGGCTACGAGGTCTCTACGCCCATCCCACGCATCACGTTCGCCGAGTCCATGGCGCGGTTTGGCTCCGACAAGCCGGACTTGCGTTTTGGGCTGGAACTTACGGACCTCACCACCTACTTCGCGGAGACTCCATTCCGGGTGTTCCAGGCCGAGTACGTGGGGGCTGTGGTGATGCCGGGAGGTGCCTCGCAGCCGCGCAAGACGCTCGACGCATGGCAAGACTGGGCCAAGCAGCGCGGTGCGCGGGGGCTCGCCTACGTGCTCGTTGGTGAGGACGGGGAGCTCACTGGGCCCGTGGCGAAGAACCTCTCCGAACGCGAACTCGCCGGGCTCGCTGCCGCGGTGGGCGCAGCTGAAGGCGACTGCATCTTCTTTGCTGCCGGGAGCATCGGACCATCGCGAGCGCTGCTTGGAGCGGCACGCAACGAAATCGCGCGCCGCGTTGGCCTCATCGACGAGAGCCGCTTTGAGTTTGTGTGGGTAGTTGACGCGCCGATGTTCAAGGCCGTGGACGTGGCGGACGACGACGTTGCGCTGGGTCACTCCGCATGGACGGCGGTGCACCACGCGTTCACGAGCCCCAAGCCCGAATTCATGGACACGTTCGACACCGACCCGGGCGCGGCGAACGCGTACGCGTACGACATCGTGTGCAATGGCAACGAGATTGGCGGCGGGTCAATCCGTATCCATCGGCGCGACGTGCAGCAGCGCGTGTTCTCTGTGATGGGCATTGGCGAGGAAGAGGCTCAGGAGAAGTTTGGCTTCCTGCTCGACGCCTTCCAGTTTGGAGCGCCGCCGCACGGCGGGATCGCGCTTGGCTGGGACCGCGTGGTCGCGCTGCTCGTTGGCACGGCGTCCATCCGCGAGGTCATTGCGTTCCCCAAGTCTGGCGGCGGCTACGACCCGCTCACCGAGGCTCCCGCGCCCATCACGCCGGAGCAACGTGCCGAGGCCGGCGTGGACTTTGTGCCGGAGGACGTCGAGGCGTAAAGCCTGCGGGGCCGCACCCCTGCACCCCCGGTTTGGCGCGCACCCCCGGTTTGGGGTACCTCAGCGGTGATCCAGAGCCGCTTTTCACCGCTCATCTACCACAACGGTGGGGGAGGCTAGTTGGTGAGCGCAGCCACGCCAGGGCCCGACGTTGTGGTTGCGCCAAGCCGCTCGGCTCGCGTATTGCGGTAGATGGTTTGGCACCACTCGGGTTGGTTGAAAATGGCGAAGAAGTCAAAGCGCAACGAGAGGATTCCGACTGACGAGAACTCCGCATCGCGCTCGATATCGCCCACACGATCTTCGACTTTGCCGTGCCAGGAATTCGAATCGAACTCGAGGGCTGTTCTCGAACCGGGATCGAATGCGTCCAGGGTGCGATCACGCCCACACACCACCATGCTGACCTGCCATTGCAGTTCGGGGAAGTCTGCCGGTGGAAAGACACGAGTCTTGGCGCGGTGCTCCAGGTAGCTGGTGATTCCGTTGACGAGTTCCTCCAGCAAAGCCACAAGTCCCCGCCGTGCGCGAACCCGGCCGGTGAGCGCCACGGCGCCAGCAACGTCGGCCGCACTGACGTGCCCGCCACCGATCGCGGTCACGACGAGCGCCAAGGCAGTCTCGCCCCGAGTTTCGTTCCACGCATGGACCACGGCATGTGCCAGAGGCACGGTCAGCATGCCGCGCACCGCAATCGGGGCCGGAGCCGTGCGTGGCCGGTACGGCCGGATCCATGCGGGCGCTTGTCGATGGAGTGGGTGGCGCACCTGCACCATCACCCGACTCGGCGGCTCCTTGATAACGCCCCACGCCCACAGCGCCGCGCGGCCGGTGAGCGCGCCGCCCGCCGGCGCCATCCACAAGGCAGCGGCGCGCACCCGCACCGTAGGGTCGTGGCGCAAGGAGCGGTGGACGAGCACCTCGGGCAGCAGCCGTACAACCGATCCGTCCCGGATGCATGCTCTGACTGCGTGCTCGGAGAACTCTTGCTCGGCGACGTCGCGCTTGATTGGGCGGCCCGCATCCTTCAGCAATAGCGCCAGTTCTTCATGCTTCTTCTTTGGCTTCACGGCGGTGACGTTAGATGCCAGGCGTCCTCAGCGTCGGGCCCCGGTAGCCAACCGGGGGAAAGCCGCACTGTGCAGTCTCCCTGTGCACATCAGTACCCCACCACCGAATGGGGTAGGTGAGCGGTGATTTCGATCCCGTAATCGCCGCCTGACTACCCCAACGGGGAAGGAGCCTAGGCTGAACCCGTGGACCTCTTCGACGCACAGGCGACTACCGCAACTGGCATCCCCGAGCCGGCGCCCAACGCCCCGCTCGCCGTGCGCATGCGCCCACGTGAGCTCAACGAGGTGGTTGGTCAGGCGCACCTGCTCGCCGAAGGCTCGCCGCTCGTTCGCCTCATAGGGCCCGACGCTGCGGCGAGTTCGCTCATCCTGTGGGGTCCTCCCGGCACGGGTAAGACGACGCTCGCATACCTAGTGGCGGGCAACAGACGCTTCGTGGAACTGAGCGCCGTGACCGCAGGGATCAAGGATGTGCGTGCGGTCATCGACGATTCCAAGCGCCGCGTGGCGATGGGCGAGCGTGAGACGGTGCTGTTCATCGACGAGATCCACCGCTTCACCCGCACCCAGCAGGACGCACTGCTTCCCGCGGTGGAGAACCGGTGGGTGACCCTTATTGGCGCCACTACGGAGAACCCCAGCTTCTCCGTGGTTGGTCCGCTGCTCTCGCGGTCCCTCTTGCTCACACTGAAACCCCTGGCAGAGTCCGATGTTCGCACGCTGCTGGACCGCGCCATCGGTGACGAGCGCGGGCTTGCGGGCGCCGTTGCGGTGGAGGACGAGGCGCGTGATCACATAGTGCGTGTGGCGGCCGCGGACGCTCGCAAGGCCCTCACGCTGCTGGAGGCCATCGCCGATTCTGCGGGCCCCGGCGGCACTGTCACCACGGCGCTGGCCGAGCGGGCCATGGACGCCGCGCTCGTGGCCTACGACAAGACCGGCGACCAGCACTATGACGTCATCAGCGCATTCATTAAGTCCGTGCGCGGCTCCGACGTTGACGCGTCCTTGCACTATCTGGCCCGCATGGTGGTGGCGGGGGAGGACCCGCGCTTCATCGCACGGCGCCTCGTGATCCTGGCCGCGGAGGATATTGGGCTCGCGGACCCACAGGGTCTGGTGGTGGCGCAGGCTGCCGCGGACGCGGTGAGCTTCATCGGCATGCCCGAGGGCCGCATTGTGCTTGCGGAGGCGACTGCTTATTTGGCGCTCGCGCCCAAGTCCAACCGGACCTACGTCGCGATTGACCGTGCCATCGCGGACGTGCGGGCCGGGCGCGCCGGAGTTGTCCCCGAACATTTGCGCGATGCGCATTACCCAGGGGCCAAGGACCTGGGGCACGGCGCGGGATACGCCTATGCCCACGATGCCGAGCACGGGGTGGCGGCTCAGCAGTACCTGCCCGACTCGGTCGCGGGAGCTACGTACTACGAACCTACGGACCATGGTTTTGAGAAAACCCTTGGGGAGCGTCGGGCCAACATACGTAAGTTGCTGAGCGGCGACACCTGACAGCGACCCGCGCAGCGACCCGCGCCAGCCCGGCCCGCGGCAGCCCGGCCCGCAACGTTGGTTGGGGTAGGTGAGCGGTGAAACTGGGGCCAAAATCACCGCTGACCTACCCCAATGTTGAGGGGAGGGTGCGGGTCCGCCGGAAGGTCACCCCCTCAGTTGGTTGGGGTAGGTGAGCGGTGAAACTGGGGCCAAAATCACCGCTGACCTACCCCAATGTTGCGGGGAGGGCGCGGGCCACACACTGATTCCGGCCCCCACCCCCACACGCGACCAGCCCCTTGCTGGCTCCTGCACGGGGCATTTGCTACACTTGACGACGGCCCTCGCGGGAGGTTGGCTGCTGTCCCCGCGAAATCGCACGTTTTCATGGCATACGAACACGCACGCGCGCGTTCATAACTCTTAAGGATTCACGTTGACCTCAGTACAGAAGGCTCGCCGCCAGGTTCGCCTGTCGCGCAGCCTGGGCCTCGCCCTGACGCCCAAGGCAGTCAAGCACTTCGAGAAGCGCCCTTACCCTCCGGGTGAGCACGGCCGCACCGCTCGTCGCAAGGAAAGTGACTACGCCGTTCGTCTGCGCGAGAAGCAGCGTCTGCGCGCCCAGTACGGCCTTCGCGAGAAGCAGATGACCTCTACGTACGCCGAGGCGAAGAAGGAGACCGGCCTGACCGGTGAAAACTTCGTTGAGCTGCTCGAGATGCGCCTCGACGCACTGGTGCTGCGTGCCGGATTTGCCCGCACCATCCTGCAGGCACGCCAGACGGTCCTGCACCGCCACATTCTCGTTGACGGCAAGATCGTTGACCGCCCCTCGTTCCGCGTGGCACCCGGTCAGACCATTCAGATCAAGCCCAAGGCCGTGACCCTGGAGCCCTACATGGCCGCCGCCGCTGGTGCGCACCGTGACGTGCTCCCCGAGGTCCCGGACTACCTGGACGTCAAGCTCGAGAAGCTCACGGCCACGCTCGTGCGTCGCCCCAAGCGCGCCGAGGTGCCCGTCACGTGCGACGTGCAGCTCGTTGTCGAGTATTACGCCCGCTAGTAGCGCCACCCGCTAGTAGGCTCGTAACGATCGTACGCAACAGCCGCTGGACCTTGGCATTCGTCGAGGTCCGGCGGCGTTGCTGTTTCAGGAGGACTAACGCATGCTGACGTCGGATATCCGTCAACGCTGGCTCGATTACTTCGAGTCTCGCGACCACGCCGTTGTGCCGTCCGCGTCCTTGATCTCGCCCGATCCCAGCCTGCTCTTCACCGTTGCAGGCATGGTGCCGTTCATTCCCTACATGACGGGGGAGTTGCAGGCGCCGTGGCCGCGCGCCACGAGCGTGCAGAAGTGCATCCGCACACCCGACATCGAAGAGGTGGGCAAGACCACTCGGCACGGCACGTTCTTCCAGATGAACGGCAACTTCTCCTTTGGCGACTACTTCAAAGAGGGCGCCATCGAGTACGCGTGGGACCTCATCACGGGTGCTGAGGCAGACGGCAAATACGGCTTCAACGCGGACGACGTGTGGGTCACCGTCTACGAAGACGATGACGAGGCCGCCTCGCTCTGGAAAGAAATCGCTGGCCTGCCCAATGAGCGCATTCAGCGCCGCGGCATGGCGGACAACTACTGGTCAACGGGGCAACCCGGCCCGGCCGGTCCGTGCAGCGAGATCTACATTGACCGCGGCCCCGAGTTTGGCAAGGACGGCGGTCCCGTAGTTGACGAGGATCGCTACATCGAGATCTGGAACCTCGTGTTCATGCAGTACCAGCGTGGGGCTGGAGGCACCAAAGACAGCTTCCCCATCCTCGGTGAACTGCGCCGTAAGAACATCGACACCGGCTTGGGTCTTGAGCGCGTTGCGTTCCTCAAGCAAGGCGTGGCCAACATGTACGAAATCGACGAGGTCATGCCCGTCATCCGTCGCGCCGAGGAGCTCTCCGGCCTCACGTACGGTGCCAACCACAGCGACGACGTATGGATGCGCGTGGTTGCCGACCACGTGCGCTCCAGCCTCATGCTCATCGGCGACGGCATCGTCCCTGGTAACGAAGGCCGCGGCTACGTGCTGCGCCGCCTCTTCCGCCGCTCGTTGAGGGCCATGCGCCTGCTTGGCGTTGAGGATCACGTCATGCCGCAGCTGCTCACCACGAGCCGCGACGCCATGAGCCCCTCGTACCCGGAGCTCGCCCAGAATTACGAGAAGATCGCCGCTGTTGCCTACACCGAGGAGGATGCCTTCCGCCGCACCCTCGCCAACGGCACCACCATCCTCGACACTGCGGTCGGCAAGGCCAAAAAGGAGGGCGCCACGACGCTCTCTGGCAAGGATGCGTTTCAGCTCCACGACACTTACGGCTTCCCGTTTGACCTCACGCTGGAGATGGCGGCCGAACAAGGTCTGACGGTTGACGAGCAGGCGTTCCGCTCGCTCATGCAGGAACAGAAGGACCGCGCGCGGGCCGATGCCAAGGCCAAGAAGGGCGGCCACGCCGACATTTCCGTGTACCAGGAGCACCTGGCTGCCGGCGGCGACGGCTCCACCGGAGGCGCCACGGTATTCCGCGGTTACGACGAACTTCAACTCAGCACCACGGTCCAGGCCATCATCAAGGACGGCATCGCCATTCCCGTGGCGAACGCCGGCGACACCGTGGAGATCCTGCTGCGCGAGACCCCGTTCTACGCGGAGTCTGGCGGCCAAGACGCTGACACGGGCACCATCCGCGGCGCGCACGCCACCCTCAACGTGCTTGACGTGCAAAAGCCAATCAAGGACCTCATCGTGCACACCGTCACGGTGGCAGAGGGCGAAATCGCGGTTGGCGACAAAGTGTCCGCCGAGGTAGATGCCGTGAACCGCCGCGATGCCTCGCGCGCGCACTCCGCGACCCACCTCATTCACGCTGCGCTGCACCAAGTGCTTGGGAGCGACGCGAATCAGGCTGGCTCGTACAACAAGCCCGGCTACATGCGCCTGGACTTCTCATGGCGCCAAGGTGTGAGTGCGGGAGCGCGTGAAGAGATCGAGGGCATCGCCAACCGCGCCATTCGCGAGAACTTGCCCGTGCAGACAACCGTTATGAACCTCGATGAGGCCAAGGCGCTGGGCGCCATGGCACTGTTTGGCGAGAAGTATGGCGACCGCGTGCGGGTGGTGGAGATTGGCGGCCCGTTCTCGCGTGAATTATGTGCGGGAACGCACGTGGACGCATCAAGCGAGATTGGCCTGCTCTCGGTCACCGGCGAGGGCTCGGTGGGCTCTGGTGCCCGCCGCATCGAAGCGCTCGTTGGCGCTGACGCTTTCAAGCACCTCGCCGCAGAGCGCGCCATCGTGAGCGAGCTCACCTCAAGCCTCAAGGTGCAGCCGGGGGACGTGGTTGGCCGCGTGGAAAGCCTCGTGAGCCGCCTCGCCGCCGCAGAAAAGCGCCTGGCAAGCCTTGAGGAGGGGCAGGCATTGCAAGCGGCCGACGCCCTGGTTGCCTCCGCGCGCACCATCGGTGGGACGCGGGTTGTGGCTGCCACCGCAGAGAACGCAGCCGGAGACGTACTGCGAACGCTTGCGCTCGACGTCCGCGCTCGCCTTGGCGAAGCCGAGCCCGTGGTGGTGGCACTCTTCGCGGCGGGGGAGCGCCCCTCGGTGGTGGTGGCCACAAATGAGGCAGCACGCACCGCCGGGTTCGCGGCCGGAGACCTCGTCAAATCCGCTACCCAGATACTGGGTGGCGGTGGAGGCGGCCGCCCAGATGTTGCGCAAGGCGGTGGCACCAACTCTGCGGCCATTCCTGAGGCGATCACGGCCATCGAGAACGCCGTGCAGGGACGTGGCTAACGAGTGATGGACAAGGGAGTGCGGCTTGGCGTGGACGTGGGATCCGTGAGGATAGGCGTGGCGGCAAGTGACCCCGACGCCATCATGGCCTTCCCAGTGGAAACCGTGCCCGCGGGCAAAGGTGACGCCGAGCGCGTGGCCGCCATAGCGTCGGACCGGCAGGCCGTCACCATCTTCGTTGGGCTGCCCCGCACCCTCCAGGGGCACGAAGCCGCAAGCGCGCTCATGGCGGAGACATTTGCCAAGCGCGTAGCGGAACTCAGCACGGCCGACGTTCGTTTGATCGATGAACGGTTCTCAACGTCGACGGCCTCGCGCGCCCTCACGGGTGCCGGGAAGTCGGCTCGCAACCAGCGTCAGATCATCGATCAGGCGGCTGCGGTGGTAATCCTCGAGGCCGCACTAGACATAGACAGAAACGGGAATCTGGGTACAGTTACCAGGGTGATTCCACGCGAGGGAAACAATGACTGACCTGTTCGAAGCGGAAACCGCTACCACGACGACTCTTGACTTGAGGCGCCTGCAGCGGAACAAGCGACGCGCTAAGCGTCGCAGGTGGACGCTCGTCATGGCCTCGGTTGCCATCGTGATCTTTGCGCTTGGCGCGTCTGTTGCGTACAACTTTGTGGGCACGTTTAGGGGCTCGGGAAGCACTATCGCTGACTATGAGGGCGCCGGACAAGGCCAGGTGCAGATCGTCATCAACTCGGGTGACACCGGATCCGCCATCGCGACCACGCTGCAAGACGCGGGCGTGATTGCGTCACGCCAGGCGTTCCTCCAGGAGTGGAACGCCAACCCGGATTCGCAGAGCATCGTGCCTGGTTATTACGTATTGCAGCATGAGATGAAGGCCGCGTACGCCTTGCAGACGCTGCTGGATCCAGACAAGCGTGAGCTGCGCACCATTACGGTGCCGGAGGGCTCTAGCCTCGCCACGTTCTACGAGCGCATTGCGGCCATCACGGGCTCCACCAAGGAAGAGGTTGAGGCTGCCGCGAAGGACACTGCGGCGCTGGGCCTGCCTGCCGAGGCGAAGGGCAAGCTCTACGGCTGGCTCTTCCCGGCGCGCTACGAGTTCAACCCAGGGGTGACTCCCACCGAGGTGCTCACGCGCATGGTCGCTACCACCGTCCAGAAGCTCGACAACCTTGGCGTTGAGGAGAAGGATCGCGAGCGGATCCTGACGGTTGCCTCTCTCATTGAGAAAGAGGCAAAGTTGGACGAGGACCGGCCCAAGATCGCGTCCGTGATCTACAACCGGCTTGCGCAAGAAATGCCGTTGCAGCTGGACTCGACTATCAAGTTCTTTGCGCCGTCCGAGGGTGTGCTTACGAGCGCCGATGACCGTGAGTCGGACTCGCCGTACAACACGTACAAGTACCCCGGCCTGCCGCCCACGCCCATTGCGAGCCCGGGCGAGGCATCGATTCAGGCCGCGCTGAACCCAGCGGACACCAAGTACCTGTTCTTTGTGACCGTCAACCTCGACACCGGAGCCACGAAGTACGCGAAGACGTATCCGCAACACCAGCAGAACGTCAAGGAGTTCCAGCAGTGGATGAAGGCGAATAAGTGACGATCTAGTGATCGACGCTTGCCATGCTTGAAACTCGCCGTGCGGCGGTGCTTGGTCATCCCATTGCGCACTCCCTGTCACCAGTGCTACATAGGGCCGCCTACCAAGCGCTTGGCTTGCCGTGGAAGTACGACGCTGTGGACCTCGAAGCACATCAGCTGGGCGCGTTCCTGGGTGACCTTGGCCCCGAATGGGCCGGCCTGTCGCTGACGATGCCGCTCAAGGTTGAAGCCGTTGGCCTCATGGACTTCATTGAACCTATGGCGAAGATCGTGGGCGCCGTCAACACGGTGCTCATCCAACGCGTAGCGGACCAACGCAACCTCGTAGGCGCCAACACTGACGTTCACGGCATCGTCGCCGCACTCCGTGAGGCGGGTGTTGAGCGTGCCTCCACGGGCGTGATCTTGGGAGGCGGCGCTACCGCCACCTCAGCCCTCGCCGCCCTGGGCCAGTTGGGCGTCACCACGCCGATCATCGCCGTGCGGGATCGCACCCGAGCGGGCGCACTGCTGCGTGCCTCCACCAAGATGGGTGTGACCGTGCGGTTTGCGGGACTGGATGAGGCCGCAGAGCTTATGGCACGTGCGGATGTGGTGGTTTCCACCATCCCGGCCGACGCTGGGGCCAGGTTGGGCGCTCAGCTCACCACAGCGTCGGGCACCCTGCTTGACGTCATCTACGCGCCGCTCGTCACGCCCTTTGGGGAGGCGTGGACGGCCGCTGGAGGCACGCGTGTTGGCGGCGAGCGCATGCTGCTACATCAGGCGGGGGAGCAAGTGCGGCTAATGACTGGGCTCGCGGCGCCGATATCTGTCATGGACACAGCTTTGCGTTCGGTGTGGAGTTCCTAACACTGCGATGACTAGGTGCTGGTGCCGCTGATAACGTCCAGTCCGTGCCGAAATGGCGGTTTTTCGGTATTTTGCTGAGGAGGCGAAGTGAAGCAGCTGGGGTCAATCCTCCTGGAGAGCGGCACGCTCACCGAGGACCAGTTGATGGACGCTATCGACGAACAGCAACTGCGTGGGCAGAGCCTTGGGCGCACCCTCGTTGAACTGGGAATCATCAGCGAAACGCAACTCGTTCGCGCGCTTGCGACCCAAGTTGGCATGGAGTTCATTGAGCTCGCCGAATACCCCGTAGATCGCGTAGCAGTTGCGCTGGTTCCGGGCTCGGTGTGCCGACGCCACAACGCCATCCCCATCGCGCGAGCTGACGGCGTGCTGCGCATCGCGATGTCAAACCCCGGCAACGTGGTAGCCGTGGATGACTTCCGCAGCTTGACGCAAATGCGCGTGGAGCCCGTTGTCGCCACCTACGACGACGTTTTGCAGGCAATTGACCGGTACTGCCGTGCGGACACGGAGCTTGAGGGTCTGCAAGAGGAGATGCAGCAGGCTGAGGGCACCGTTGACATCGATACCCTCGACTTTGGATCGGCCGTTGAAGACGACGCGCCCATCGTCCGGTTTGTGAACCTGCTGATCACGCAGGCCATTCAGGACCGCGCGTCAGACATACACATTGAGCCGGGGGAGCAGGGCCTTGTAGTCCGTTACCGGATCGATGGTGTGCTGCACGAGATGCAGCGCGCACCCAAGGCGATCGTCAATGGTGTGACGTCGCGGCTCAAGATCATGGCGGACATCGACATCGCGGAGCGGCGCAAGCCGCAAGATGGGCGTCTTTCCGTCAACCACCAGGGACGCAAGATCGACCTGCGTGTAGCAACCCTCCCCACGGTGTGGGGCGAGAAGGTTGTCATGCGTATTCTCGACAACTCCACAGCCACCTTGGATCTTGAGGATCTTGGTCTGCGCGAGCACAATTCTGAGACCTATGCGAAGTCGTTCACAAAGCCCTACGGGATGATTCTGGTCACTGGCCCTACGGGTTCCGGTAAGTCCACGACCCTCTACGCCACGCTCAACCAGGTGTCGCGCCCGGAGATCAACGTCATCACCGTTGAGGACCCTGTTGAGTACCGCATTCCGGGCATCAACCAGGTACAGGTGAACGTGAAGGCCGGCCTTACGTTCGCATCGGCCCTGCGCTCCATCTTGCGTTCTGACCCCGACGTTGTGCTCGTGGGTGAGATCCGCGACCAAGAGACGGCTCAGATCGCCATTGAGGCGGCACTGACGGGCCACCTTGTGCTGTCCACGCTCCACACCAACGACGCACCATCAGCAATGACCCGCCTCATCGAGATGGACATTGAGCCCTTCCTCGTGGGCTCGGCCATTGACTGCGTGGTTGCGCAACGCCTTGCCCGGCGCCTTTGCGCTCACTGTGCAGAGCCGCACATCGTCACGGCGGAGCAATTGCCCGACTCCCTCAGTTGGGATCCCGCCGTGCCCGTGCCCGAGCTCATGCGCCCAGCGGGTTGCTCCCGCTGCTCCAACACGGGTTACCGGGGTCGCGTGGCTCTTCACGAAATCATGGTGGTCAACGAGGACATCGAACGGCTCACAGTGAGCAGGGCCTCGTCAGCTGAAATCATGCGCGCTGCGAAGGCCAACGGGATGGAGACACTCATTCAAGATGGTTGGGCCAAGGCTGTTGAGGGCATTACGTCCCTTGAAGAGCTGCTGCGGGTGGCCAAGTGAACACCGTTAGTTTCAGATGTGCCGCGTTTGAGCCGATACCAGAGGTGTCGACATCCCGAACGAGGGGAGCATCCCTATGACGCAATTCATGCCGGAACAGCCGCAGCGCCAGCCTGCTGCGCCTCCGCCAGCAGCGCCAGCGGAGGCGAACGCCGGCTGGGCTCCACAGCCTGGTGCCCCGGCACAGGAGTTCCAGCCGCTCACCGATGCTCCCACCAGGTCTACGACGCAGCCTGCGTTTGCTGCCGCGGCAGCAGCGCGTCCCACGGCAGCGCCCGCGGCGCCCGCCGCGGGTCAACCACCAGCTAGCCCGTCGCGAGAGTTCACCCCTTCCTCGCATCGCGTGGGTATGAGCCAGGCCGTAGAGGCCGGCGATCTAGATATCAACGAGGCGCTGCGTCGCATGGTGAAGCTTGGCGCCTCGGATTTGCATGTCACGGCAGGCGCCCCGCCAACCGTCCGTATGGACGGCCAACTGGCCGCACTCGAGGGCTATGACCGGCTCATGCCGGAGTCGCTGCAGCGCTCGCTGTACGGCATCCTGACCCAGGCACAGCGAGAGAAGTTTGAGGAAGAACTTGAGTTGGACTTCTCCTACGCCATGGTGGGGGAGTCGCGCTTCCGCGTGAACATGTATCGCCAGCGTGACTCTGTTGGTGCCGCGTTCCGTGTTATTCCCTACGAGATCAAGCCGCTCGAGGCGCTCGGCATCCCCTCGGTGGTCGCGAACTTCGCTGGCCTTGCGCGTGGTCTTGTGCTTGTCACGGGCCCCACCGGTTCTGGAAAGTCCACCACGCTCGCGTCCCTGGTGGACATGGCGAACCGCTCGCGCTCAGCGCACATCATGACGGTGGAAGACCCTATTGAGTTCCTGCACCGCCACAAGCGGGCGCTCGTCAACCAGCGCGAGGTTGGTGCGGACACTAAGTCCTTCCAACGTGCGCTGCGCCACGTGCTGCGTCAGGATCCAGACATCATCCTGATCGGTGAGATGCGTGACCTCGAGACCATTCAGGTGGCACTCACCGCAGCAGAGACCGGCCACCTCGTCTTTGCTACCCTCCACACGCAGGACGCTGCGCAAACCATCGACCGCGTCATCGACGTGTTCCCTGCTGAGCAACATGGCCAGATCCGTACGCAGCTCGCCACTGCTATCCAGGGTGTGCTGTGTCAGGCGTTGCTCAAGCGTTCCGACGCACCGGGCCGGGTGGCTGCCGTGGAGGTAATGGTCGCTACGCCCGCCATCCGGAACCTGATCCGTGAGGGCAAAACACACCAGATCTATACGTCGCTCCAAGCCGGCGCTTCGATGGGAATGCAGTCAATGGACCAGCACCTTGCGGAGCTCGTCAAGAAGGGCACCATTTCCTACGAGACTGGCGTAGAGACGTGTCACTCATACGAAGAGTTCAATAGGCTCTGCGGCAGGGCCGGGAGGCAGTAAGACATGGCGACGGCGACAAAGCAGTTCACCTACGCGGCGCGGGACGCCAATGGCAAGACCATTACGGCTCAGATGGATGCGCCGTCCGCCCAAGTGGTAGCAACCCGTCTGCGCGAGCGCGGTCTCACCGCTCTGTCGGTGGAGGACGCCAAGCCCAAAGGTCTCAACATGGAGTTGTCGATCCCAGGGATGGGGGAGTCGATCAAACTCAAGGACATTGCGATCATGTCGCGCCAGTTGGCCACGATGATCAGCGCGGGCCTTTCGCTGCTGCGTGCACTCTCGATTCTCGTGGACCAAACCGAGAACAAGGCGTTGGCCGCGGTGCTCACCGATGTGCGTGGCGACATTGAGACCGGCAGGTCCTTCTCAACGGGACTGGGAAGGCACCCAGACGTGTTCCCTCCGATCATGATCAACATGGTCAAGGCCGGTGAGGTAGGCGGTTTCCTTGACGAAGTGCTGGTCTCCATCGCTGACAGTTTCGAGAAGGAGGTGGCGCTGCGCGGGAAGGTGAAGTCGGCCATGACCTATCCCGTGGTCGTGTTCTGCATCGCGATCGTGGGCGTGTCCGTCATGCTCATCTTCATCGTTCCTGTATTCGCCGACATGTTTTCGGGCCTGGGCGGTGAGCTGCCGTTACCCACCAAGATCCTGGTAGGACTCTCGAATATCCTCAAATTTGGTGCGCCCATTATCATCGTGGGATTGATTGCCTTTGTAGCCTGGTGGCGCAAAAATAAGAATAAGCGCAGTGTGCGTGAAAAGGTGGAGCCGTTTTATCTCAAGATGCCTGTATTTGGCGGCCTGGTGCAGAAGATCGCTGTTGCGCGTTTCGCCCGGAATTTTGGTGCCATGGTTTCCTCGGGCGTTCCTATTCTGCAGGCGCTCGACATTGTTGGTCAGGCTTCTGGCAACGTCGTGATCGAAGATGCGACGCGCGCCGTTCAGGATTCCGTGCGCCGAGGCGAGTCGCTCTCGGGCCCATTGGCGCAGCATGCCGTCTTCCCACCCATGGTGGTGCAGATGATCGCGGTGGGTGAAGACACCGGTGCATTGGATGACATGCTTGACAAGATCGCCGACTTTTACGATCAAGAAGTGGAATCCACCACAGAGCAGTTGACCGCCCTCATCGAGCCATTGATGATTGCGGTGCTGGGAGCCGTCATCGGTGGAATGGTCATCGCACTGTATATGCCGATTTTCAAGGTGTTCGACCTCATCGGCTGATGTGACATAATTTCAGATGTGCTTGCTGGCACTTCGCATCGTCGCGGAGGGTGAGCGAGACAGCCGGGATACCGGCATTTAACAATAGAAACTAATGACAGAAAGGCAGCATTCACATGATTGCTCGCATTCGCAAGGCATTGGAAGAGAAGGACAGCAAGGACAAGGGCTTCACCCTCGTCGAACTTCTTGTCGTCATCATCATCATCGGCATTCTTGCCGCTATCGCCATCCCGCTGTACTTGAACCAGCAGGCAAAGGCCAAGGACGCTGCAACTAAGTCTGACCTGAAGAACGCTCAGATTGAACTTGCGAACCAGCTGGTCGACAACCCCGAGATGACCACCGTCAGCACCGGCAATTTCGCCACGTCGCCTGGCACGTCCTACGGCACCGCCACGGTTGACGTGGGCGCTGGCACGTTCTGCATCTCGGCTACGAACCCGAACGGCAAGGACAAGACCTTCAACATCGATGAATCAGGCAACCTGACCACAGGTGGCTGCTAGATCGCTTCGCCTTGAGCGATAGAGTGGAGTGTGGAGCGTTCCCCGTGAATGCTCCACACTCCACACCCAATTCGGCTGAGAGGAATTACGGTGAATGGGGTGATGACCAATAGGGCTCGCGACGACGGTTTTGGCATTGCCGAGGCGCTCATCGCTATCCTGTTGTTTGGCATCCTTGCAGTGGCGTTGGTGCCTCCCATCGTGCTTGCACTCCAGGTTTCATCCAAGTCAACGACCATCGCGTCGGCAGCGAGCGTTGCAAATGAGCGGATTGAGCTCGCACGTCAGAGTTCCACATCATGCGTGACGATGCTTGCCTTCATGCGCACCGCAATTCCCACGTACAACGACGCACGTGGTGTGGCCTTCACAGTTATCCAGACCCCCTCAGCAACGACCGCTGCTGGTTACGCAATCTCGCCCGCCGGCGGTACAGGAGATGCTGATGCCGACGGCGTACGTGACACCTTCTGCAAAAAGACCGCGGTCACGGCAGTTTCATTTGCTGTGAGTGTCACGTCTACTTCCCCCGGTCACCCCGACGCTGCGCAGGCAGCAACAATCATAGCTGTTCCCGGGTTGGGTGACTAATATGCGGCGAGGACAGCGTGATGACAGGGGATTCACTTTGGTGGAACTCATGGTCTACATCGTGCTTTTTGGCATGGTGGGGACAATGGTGGTGATGCTCGTGTGGAACGGTTACAAGAGTCAGCTGAACGTAACGGAGACCACTCACAACACCGCGAGCCTTCAGACGGCAATGCAGGCAATGGATCACGATGTCCGCTACTCCGCAGCCTTCTCGGTAACCGTCAGTGGCGCGATGCTACGCACCAGGTCGTGGGAGGGCGACCCAATCTCTGGTGCCTTTGTCTGTCACGGCTGGTACTACGACGCTACGTCCAAAGTGTTGCGGCGAACGATGGGAGCAACCAATACGTCCGGCGCTACGACGTCGAGCGCACATTTGTGGCCTCAGTATGTGGATGGGGTGCAAGGTTCCACTGTGTTCGCGGCTAGCGGAGACAGCGTTCGAGTCCGGATTACCGGCAAGCCCGACCAGTGGGGGCGAGAGACCACTATTGACACCACTATTGGGCAACGACCCCAATCAGAGCAGGGGAGTTCGCCATGTTTCTAAGGCGCTACAGGAACGACGACGAGGGTATGGCGTTGATCATGGTGCTCGGCATGATGTTGCTAATGGGCATCATGTTGGTGGCCCTCGTATCGTCCGCAGTTTTTGGCATCAGCTTCACTTCACAGACTCGCGCGTCGGTTCAGAGCGTAGCGGCGGCTGAGGCCGGTGTTGATTCAGTCGCGGCCGCGGTGATGAATGGCACATGTGTCACAACTAGTGGTGGCGTTATTGACCAAACGTCCACGATTCCGGCATTTTCCGCAGTTGTCTCGCATCAGGCTACGCCCACTGGCAACTGGGTTGCGGGGTGTCCCGCCGCCGGAGACTATTCGTATCGCATCGTCTCAACCGGATATGCACAGCAAGACGGCGCGATGGGATATGACCGTGGCGACAGTGAGAGGTTGGAGGCACTCTGGGTGCGCCCAACCCCCACGCCCACCTTTGACGAGGCCATACGCGGGGACACACTCATCTACTTCCACTCGAACACTGTTGTGACTGCAACCGCCATTGACGGTGACATCTACACCAAGGGCGACATGACCTGCGCCTCTGGCATGAGCATTGGGGGATCCGTTGTCGCCGAGGGCAATATCACCTGGACGGGTTCGGACTGCATAGTCAACGGTGACGTCTACGCGGGTGGGAGCATCGTCTATCCAGTCTCGCCCTATGCCTCGCCCTCGATTACCGGAAACCTCGTAGTTCTAGGCAACGTGGCGAGCAGTGCTGGTCAAACTTCCTTCGGCTACAAGAACGACAATCAGTTCATCAACGTGGCGGGCACCGTGAAGGCGGGCGGCCGCATTCATGCCTACTGCTCGTATTCGGGGCGTGCGTCCAATTCGAACTGGAGTGGCTACAGTGGCTCGGGCAGCGCATGCACCGGCTCCGGGACGCGCGTGCAGATGCACGTCCCCGGGCTCTCGATTCCCACCAGTACGGACTTTCAGCCACTCGCGTTGACTAGTACGCCCTGGTCCACCTACGCGCCGCGCAATTGGAACGATGCGGCCTTCGGAGGCAATGCTGTCTCGGGTGGAACATGCGGCAGTCACAGTGGCGGTGGAACTCTGAACATCAACGTCGACACGAGGATCGACACGACCACCGTATGTAGCAACGGAGTGATCTTGGGCGACTGGGGTGGGCTCACTATCAACCTGAAGGCGGACCTGATTGTCTACGCCAACAGCTTCAAGGTTAATGGGAAGATCAACATCAATTCCCTCGATGGAGCCAAGCACTCTGTGTACTTTGTGAACCCTTCAACCTCGGCCACTACCGTAAGTTGCCCGACCGCAGCCACCTCAGGCACGTTACCCGAGAAGATCACAATGTCGTCGGGTCCGTACACGCAGGGAGCAAATACAGCCGTCATGTTCTACACCCCCGGCAAGATTATGAACAATTTTTACGACTTCAAGATGACGGGTCAGTTGTACGGGTGCTACGTGGATACTGGCCCTAAAATCACGGTCAACTACACCAAGGTAGGGGATGCAAACAGCACGGTGACGTTGTCCGACTACCTCATCCAGTACATCCGGCGGGACTGACCAGCAGCGTGGTCGCAATTGTCGTTCTCGCCTTCCTGCTCGGATTGGGCATTGGATCATTTGCGAATGTGGTGATTTACCGTGTGCCACGTGGCGAGTCCATCGTCGCGCCGCGCAGCGCTTGTCCACGCTGCGGTCACCCCATCAGGTCCAGGCACAACATCCCGGTGGTAAGTTGGCTTGCTTTGCGCGGCCGCTGTGCAGATTGCGGCAACCCGATTAGCGCTCGCTATCCCATCGTAGAACTTGCCATGGGGGTCGCTTTCGCCGGCATTGTGGCTGTCACGGGATTGTCTTGGACAACGCTCCTACTTCTCGTACTCGCGGTATTCAGCATCATTCTGAGCGCCATCGACTTCGATGTGCAACGTCTGCCCAACGTGCTGGTGTTGACGTTTGCAGTAGCCGCGGGCGTGGTGATCGTTGCCGCCACGATTACTGAGGATGACTGGGTTCAACTGGTGCGTGCTCTGGTAGGCGCGGGGTCCTTGGGGCTTTTCTATGTCATCGCGTTCGTGATTTACCCACGTGGTTTGGGTTTTGGAGACGTCAAACTTTCACCGGTGCTTGGTGGAGTGCTCGCGTACTTTGGCTGGCATCAGCTGGTGGTTGGCGCCTTCGCTGGATTTCTCTGGGGTGCGTTGGTTGGCATTGGCGCCATGGTCGTTACTCGCAAGGTCAGGCGCGTTCGCATCCCATTCGGGCCGTGGATGTTCTTAGGCACCTGGACGGGCATCATCGTTGGCGCCATGGTGGGCGATTGGTATCTCCACCATGTGCTGAGTTTTTGAGATTTGAGTAGTCGCGCTCCAGTGCCGATAGTGAAAGAGACATCCTGAGGAGGATCTACGTGGGTACCAAGGCCGTTGCCATAGATTTGGGTGCTTCCGCCGTGCGCGTGGCGGAGGTTGAGCTGAGCAATGGTGCCGATCCTCGCGACGGTGCCACTCTTCTCACCTACGCGGAGCGCCCCATGCCTGTTGGCGTGATGCGAGACGGTGTGGTGGAGGAGCCAACGACTCTCGCGGCCCTCATCCGTCAGGTGGTCGCGGAGGCGAAACCCTCGTCCAAGAACTTCACTGTGGGCATCGGACATCCGAGCGTCGTAGTCCGCGAGGTGGATATCCCTGCTCAGCCAATGGACAAGGTGCGGGAGTCACTCGCCTTCCACGTCGCTGATCAATTGCCGATGGCTCCCGACGAGGCACTGCTCGATTTCTATCCCACTGCGGAGTTCGAAGCGCAGGCGGGCTCCACGCTTCGCGGCATCTTGGTTGCCGCCCCCCGCGAATTGATCCGTGATCTCGTGTCTGTGCTTGCGGCCGCCAACGTCAACCTGGCCGCAATTGACCATTCCGCGCTCGCGTTGTGGCGTGCTATCTGTAGGGGGCCACTCTTGGAGCGCAACGTAGCCATCGTCGACGTGGGAGCGGTGAGCACCTCCGTGTGCGTGTCGCAGGCCGGTGTACCGCGGCTCGTCCGTTCGCTGCCACAGGGAAGTAGCGACGCGAATCGAGCCATCGATGCTGCTCTAAAGGGCCAGGCTGCTGATTCCGAATTGTTGAAGCGTGAGATTGGCATGGATCGATCGGCAACTGGCAACGCAAAGGTCGTCGCGGATGCCGCAGCCCACGCTTTGACTCCATTGATTGAGGCAATTCGGAACACGATCGTTTATATGTCGAGTTCCAATCCGGGTGCCGGGGTTGAACGGGTAGTCCTCACCGGTGGCGGCGCATATGTGCGAGGGTTTGGGCAGGCACTCTCCAGCGCCACCCGACTGCCGGTAACAATGGGAGAGTCGCTCGCTGGTATGAAAGTCGCTAAGAAGCTTGACGGCCAGGCGTTCCGCGCCCACGAGGCATCAATGGCCACGGTCGTCGGTTTGGCCATGGGAGGTCACAAGTGAACCCCGTCGCTCTGAAATATGAAGCTGCACTGTTCCCGTCAGTAAACCTGGTCCCCAAGGACATCCAGGAGCGGCGCAAGATGCGCGCAGTTCGGTTCGCCGCGGGCGTAGCGGTTCTGATCGCTATAGGTTTGGTTGTGATCGCGTTTCTAGGTGCCCTTGGCGCAAAGGCGGCCGCGCAGAGCGGTCTCAACGACGCCTCCGCCCAGCAGGATGAGGCGTTGCAGAAGCGCGACTCGAAGGCGCCCGTCTACGATTCCTACGTAGCCCGGGAACAGGAGGAGTACGCGCTTGCGCAGGTTGGTTACGGCGAAATCGACTATTCGCAGTTCGCCACGTCCATCACCAACACGGCAACTAATGACAAGAGCAGCTTTGTTGAACTTCACATGCTTCCGCCCAGCCCCACGGGTCTTGGCGCCAATTCGACTGATCCGCTGTTCGGCACGAGTGTAGGGTCGTTTACTTTCGTCGCCAATAGTCTCGATGCGGCGGAAGCACGCAAACTGGTGGCGCGAATTGATGCGGTCCCGGGGGTGGCATCGATTCATGCCACCGCTCAGAAGTACACCAACGACTCGAACCAAATATTCTGGCAGATCAAGGGCTCGGGCGTGATCACGCCAGTTGTCTTGACCATGCGAATCATCCCGGAAGACTCCGTCACGGGCATTGACGTGCTCACCATGGTAGATAGTCAGGACACTGACACGCCCGGAGTTGCTCCTACTCCAGCGCCGTCGCCGGCACCGTCCGCTTCAAGTGAGGGTTAGGCCATGAATTCAAAGTACGCACCGGTCGTAGCACTTACCGCAGTAGTGATCCTGATCGTGGTCGCGCTGGGTTGGTTTCTGGCTATCAAACCTGGATTTTCTGAAGCCTCGAACATCAAGGCCAAGACCGACGAAGTCAATGCGAACGTTTCCCAGATCCAACTGGAGACCTCGAAGCTGGCCAAGTACGAGCAGGAGCTGGCCGCCGCTCCCGCACTTGACGATACCTTGGCGCTAAATCTGCCTAGCATCGTTGACGTGGGACAGTACATCGACAGGATCAACGCGGCCGTCGCGTCTTCAGGCGTGGAGCTTGTGAGCCTCGACATGAACGCGTCCTACCTGGTTACAGGGTGGGAAGTCCCGGCCACGGCGCGCACTTCGACCTCTATCGCAAAGTTGTTCACTACCGGCCCCATAGCCGTGAGTAGCGAGGCGGCAGTTGAACCGGCACCGTCTCCCACGGGCGAGGTGACCACCGGAGGAACCCAGGTGCCCGCCGGGGCGTACACGCCGCCAGTGGTGGCCTCGGTGGAGGCCGGCCCCGTGGTTCAAGACTTGCAGGGCCTGCCCTTCGAGATTCAGGTGACCGGTAGCTATTCCGAAACGGTAAAGTTCCTGGCAAGGCTCACGGCGCCGGATGCGCAGATATTTCTGTTATCTGACCTGACCCAGATTGCGCGCAATGAGGGTTCGGCGTTCATGGCGGGGGTGTCCAACGCGAGCGATGGCGACGTGATCACCACAGTGACAGGAAGCTTCTTCTTCTTGAATCCCGATTCTGCGGTGGTCGACGACGATGTACTGGCTCCGGTAAAGCCAGCACAGACGTCGCCGTTTGCGCCCTCCAAAGCCGTAGCGGCCGCGGGTAACTAGGCCGCTTCGACAAACGGCGGGTGCGGTGGGGGACCGCTGGGCCGTGGAAGAATGGCGACCATGCTCAGATGGCTCACAGCAGGCGAATCGCACGGACCAGCGCTCGTAGGTACGCTGGAGGGTCTGCCGGCAGGCGTGGCCATTACTTCGGAAGCGATCCGTGAGGCGCTTGCACGGCGGCGCCTCGGTTACGGCCGCGGTGCCCGCATGTCCTTTGAACAGGACGAGGTCACATTCCTTGGGGGCGTGCGGCACGGCCTGACCCAAGGGGGACCGGTCGCCATCATGGTTGGCAATACGGAATGGCCCAAGTGGGAGACTGTGATGTCCGCTGATCCCGTGGACCCCTCGGAGTTGACGGGCGGGCGTGGCGCCTCTCTAACTAGGCCCAGGCCGGGCCACGCGGATCTCGTGGGTATGACCAAGTACGGTTTTGATGACGCACGCCCCGTCCTCGAGCGAGCATCGGCCCGGGAGACAGCAGCGCGAGTTGCGCTCGGAACTGTGGCCGAGGCTTTTCTGCGGGAGGCCGCGGGGATTGAACTTGTTTCGCATACCGTGCAGGTGGGCACGGTCACCGTCCCAGAGGACGCGGCGTTGCCGCCCGCTGGCGCCACCGAGGAGCTCGATCGTGACCCAATCCGTTGCTTTCACGCGGAGACCTCGGCGGCGATGGTTGCCGAAATCGATCAGTGCCAGAAGGATGGTGACACGCTAGGCGGGGTGGTCGAGGTGGTCGCGTATGGCCTTCCCGTTGGGCTTGGCAGTCACGTGCACTGGGACCGTAGGCTCGATTCTCGCCTTGCGGGTGCCCTAATGGGCATCCAGGCCATCAAGGCTGTGGAAGTAGGAGACGGCTTGCGCACCGCCGGACGGCGTGGCTCGCAGGCGCATGATGAGATCGAATATTTTGATGGCAAGGTCACGCGCCGCACCAACCGTGCTGGCGGGATCGAGGGCGGCATGACGAACGGCGAACCGTTGCGGGTCCGTGCCGCGATGAAGCCCATTTCCACGGTGCCACACGCGCTCGACACCATTGACACGGCCACAGGTGAGGCGGCTAAGGCCATTCATCAGCGGTCTGATGTATGCGCGGTCGCCCCGGCGGCAGTCGTTGCGCAGGCCATGGTCGCTCTCACGCTGGCCGAAGCCGTGTTGGACAAATTCGGTGGCGATTCCGTCACGGAGACTCGCCGCAATCTCGATGCCTACAACGCCGCTGTCCCTGATCACCTGAGGCGATGACCGCGCCGCGCGTGGTCCTCATGGGCCCACCCGGCTCGGGCAAGACCTCGGTTGGCCGTGCGCTGGCGAGGGCACTTGGCGTCGCCAGGCGAGACACCGATGCTGACGTTGAGCAGGAAGCCGGAAAGTCGGTTGCAGACATCTTCCTGGACGACGGAGAGTCCAGCTTTCGGTCACTCGAAAAGCAGGCTGTTGCCGTCGCAATGGCGGAGCACGATGGCGTCCTGTCGCTCGGCGGCGGTGCGATTCTGGACACGGACACTCAGCAGTTGTTGCGCGAGTACGTCCGGACCGGAGGCCGAGTGGTATTTCTTGACGTGTCACTGAATGCTGTTGCCCCGCGCGTGGGCCTCAACGCCGCTCGGCCACTGCTAGTTGGCAATCCACGGCGACAATGGGCGGATCTGATGGAGGCGCGCAGACCAATCTACGAGAGCCTCGCCACCGATACTGTGAACACTGACCACATTCGTGCTGACCGCGTTGCTCGCGAGCTCGTTGACAGGGGGATCTGATGATGCACATCGTCCGTGTGGCCACGGCCGCGCCGTACGAAGTCACGATTGGGCCCAATCTCACGGCCGCCATCGCTGCGGGACTTCCTCCCGCGGCCGAGCGTGCGCTCATTGTCCACTCGGCTCCCATGGTGCCCCATGCTGACGCGATCAGAATCGCAATCGAAGCCACCGGACGCACTGCTGTGCTTGCGGAAGTGCCCGACGCCGAGGCTGGCAAAACGGCGGAGGTGCTCGCCTTTTGCTGGCAGGTGCTTGGCAAAAGTGACTTCACGAGGTCGGACGTAATTGTGGGCGTGGGCGGGGGAGCGGTTACCGACCTTGCAGGCTTCGTGGCAGCCTCGTGGTTGCGCGGAATTGCTGTTGTTCAAGTTCCCACTTCCCTGGCAGCCATGGTTGACGCGGCGGTTGGCGGAAAGACCGGAATTAACACCGCGGAGGGTAAGAACCTTGTGGGTGCGTTCCACGAACCGCATGCGGTGTGGTGCGACCTCGATCTGTTGACGACACTGCCGCGCCACGACCTTGTTGCCGGGCTGGCGGAGGTGGTCAAAGGCGGATTCATTCGCGACACCACCATTCTTGACATCGTGGAAGCCAACTTCGCGTTGCTTGCCGCCGACTCGGCACAAGCTGGAGAGCGCGGTGGTGGCGACATGCAGAGCCTGTCGCCCGAGGCGCTCCCGGTATTGGCAGAGTTGGTGCGGCGCAAGGTGCAGGTCAAAGCTGACGTGGTTGCGGCAGATCTCAAGGAAGCCAGTCTCCGTGAGATCCTGAACTACGGCCACACCTTCGGTCATGCCATCGAGTACACGGAGCGTTATGCGTGGCGCCATGGCTCCGCGGTGTCAGTTGGGATGGTGTACGCAGCCGAGCTTGCTCGGTTTGTTGGCAAGCTGGACGACGACGGCGTGGAACGGCATAGGTCGATACTCAGTGGTTTGGGTTTGCCGATCTCGTACTCCGGGGGCAAATGGGAAGCGCTACTCACGGCTATGAAGCGTGACAAGAAGACGCGTGGGTCGATGTTGCGGTTTGTCATTTTGAACGGGATTGGGAATCCGATTCGCCTCGAGGGGCCCGATCCCGCGTTGCTTACAGCCGCCTACGACGCAGTCACCCGGTAGCGCACTACGCTTGCCAGCATGACTACCGTCCTCGTGATCAACGGGCCCAACTTGGGCCGTCTCGGCACGCGTGAGCCAGAGACCTACGGCGCCACCACGCATGACGCGCTTGCCGCCCTCATCGCGCAGTGGGGCGCAGACTTGGGGCTCGAGGCCAGCCTGCGGCAGTCCGATTCCGAGACCGACCTAGTGCACTGGATCCACGAAGCAGTAGACAACGAGTGGAATGTCATCCTCAACCCGGCTGCCTTCACGCACTACTCGTACGCGCTCCGGGACGCGTGCGCGCTTGTTCCTGGCGCGGGACTCTCATTGGTTGAGGTCCACTTGTCAAATCCGAGCGCACGCGAAGAATTCCGCCACACGTCGGTGATCTCAGCCGTTGCGTCGGGCACTATTGCGGGGTTTGGGCCAGACTCCTATCGTTTGGCGCTTGAGGCGATCGCCGCGAGCGTCGGCTAGAATTGCCCACCGTGGCTACTTCAAACGACATCAAAAACGGCTCCGTACTCAACCTCGACGGCAACCTGTGGACCATCATCGAGTTCCAACACGTGAAGCCTGGCAAGGGCGGCGCGTTTGTGCGCACCAAAATGAAGAACGTCATGACCGGCAAGGTTGTGGACAAGACTTTCAACGCCGGCACCAAGGTGGACTTTGAGACCGTAGACCGTCGAAACATGCAATATCTCTACAACGACGGCGTCAGCTTCGTGTTCATGGACCCCGACACGTTCGACCAGATCAACGTGTCTGCGGCAGTCATGGGCGACGCCACGGACTTCCTGCTTGAGAATGAGAGCGCAATCATCGGCTCCAACAACGGGAACCCGATTTTCCTCGAGTTGCCGCAGTCTGTGGTGCTCGAAGTGACGTACACCGAGCCGGGCTTGCAGGGAGACCGCTCGAGCGGCGGCACCAAGCCCGCCACGCTTGAGACGGGCCGTGAGATTCAGGTGCCGCTCTTCCTTGAGGCCGGAGTCAAGGTCAAGGTCAACACCGAGACCGGCGACTACCTCGGGCGCGTCAACGACTAAATCCGAACGGCCTTAGTTGTCGTTGGTCGCCTCGGGATGGGCCAGCATGCTGTTGGCATTGAGTTCGTCGAACGCGGGACCCGGGAAGAACCAGAGCCAGTAACCGTAGAAAGCCGGACCTGCGTAGGGTAGCGCGCCAAAGTCGAGCGGTTCGCTGATGCCGTGCGCTGTGTAAAAGGCCGGATATCTCGTTGCGGCACGTGAAGTTGTCGTAATCACCACCTGCCGTGGCTGAAGTCCAAACGCGAACGCATTGATGCCGAGGCCGAAGTTCTTGTCGAAGCCAACGACCGCACCGGGCTCCAACGTCTCCAAGGGTGCAGCAATGTTCTGCGGAATCCGCTTTAGCTCGTCATGCGGGTTGATGATTCCGCGGTCAGTGCTGATCGAAAGCGCCACCCACAGCGCACCGAGAATAATCGGGACAGCACGAACGCGCGCGCTGATCGCAACGGCGCAACTAAGAGCCCACGCAGCGAACGTGAGCAGTACCCATGGCTCCGGTGCATTATTCAGGAAATTGGCTTCACTCAACATGTACACCACGCCAGCTACGTGTACATGCGACCAATACGCACCGTCATGGATCTGTGGAGCAGTTATGAGAAGGAACGCAACTCCGACGACGGCGGTGCCAACGACGACCACGCTCTGTACCATCCAGGCTGAGACTCTCACAAGCACGGCGAGGCCCATTACCGCAGCGATGGTGAGCAAGTGATCGATATAGCGTCCATAGATCCACGCATCAAGTCGCGTGAAGCCAGGGATGTCGCTGCCCTTGTCGAGTTGTATGAGCGCCAGCACGAGTGTCGGCGCGAGGGTTAGCAGCAGGAGGGCTTCACCGTTGAAGCGCCGGAAGCGCTTGATCGCGATCATCAGCCCCACTATGCCAACGGCCGGCCAAGCTCCAATCGTGTACCAGCCTAGTCCGATCGCAGTCCCTGCGAGCTCGGCGAGATTGTGGCTGCTTAGGCCATTGAAAGTTTGCCCCAGCCGATCGTCGGCCCAAAACAGCTCGCCAACAATCCATTCATAAAGCGTCCACGACGCCATGACCACCACTCCGGCAGCCGCTATGAACATGCCGGAGAGCCTCCATCGCGTCCCTGCGAAGATGAGGGCCCAGACGCAGGCGCCACACGTCACCGCAATTCCGCGTCCGTGAGCGAGGAAGACCGTGCCCGCCACTGCGCCGAGCACCGCCATAGATGCGGGCGAAGCTCGCCGAGTTACGCGAAACGCGAGCGCGATCAACGTTGCCGTGGCAAGTACGAGGAGTGCCTCGCTGATGACATAGTTTGAGGGCACCGTCCGTGCCGGAGCCAACATGACGATGGCCGCGAGCGTGAGCGCACCGTTGCGCGACTTGATCCCAAGTTCACACGCAATCACCGCCAATGGGATGATCGTTAACATGGCAAGCAGAACCCCGAGCGCTAGCCCCACCCGATATACAACGAAGGAATCGTGGCTGAACCACCAGGCGGGCGCCAGCAAGAGAGACGTTCCGGGCATGTAGCCAGAGCCAGCAAGGGTCCACTGAGTAGAACCCGTAGCGATGACTTGAGCTTCCCCCACAACACTGACCTCGTCGGCGGAGAACAGTGGCCCAAGGCGCTCCCATGCGACGCTGACATGGATGCCGAAAGCCGTGACTACTGCGAGTGCGGGCCACCACCACCGCGGCGCGAACACGATGTCGGCCTTTCGGCCGGTCAGCCAAGGGACCCGGCCCGGATGTGAAGTTTCGGTGAGGGTGGCCGGTGTGCTTTCGGCAGTCATGCACGGAGACTAACAGCGCTGGGCACAGATAGCGGGAAGCGGAGGCGCATCAGCAACCCGTCGGTTTGGCGGGGGGGCTTTGTGGTGCGTTTTGGGGCCGACGTGACTGAAATGGGGTGGGATGCTGGGCGTGCTCGTCACGCGGTTGTGTCGCCTATTGACCCGAAAGCGCGAGCCGCTCTTCAAGCGGGCGCCGGAGCTCCGCGGCGAATGTAGCCGTCAAATGGTCATCGTCCCGGTAGACCAGGACGTCGTCGATCAGTGCAGGACATTTTGCGGTGCAGAGATAGTCGGTGAATGAGACCCACGAGCCGCCGTGATTTTCTACGCTGGCTCGCACAACTGCGCCGATTCGAGCGTGCGCCCTACCCACGGAAGTCGCACATAGTTGCGCGGCATAGGCGTGCTCGGAGAGACAGCTGACTGGGTCGGACGTCCATTCGGGCGTGTCACCAATCCACACGAGTCTTGCACCTGTCGGTGTCGCCCCAGCGATGTCGGCGACTCCATTGGCGAATCGCGAATCCGACGTGGGCTCTCCTTCATCCGTGGAATAGCCATACCAGCCCGACGCGACAACGACGTCTGCATCGCTTGATGCGAGGGTCTGTAGCGCCCATTTGCGCCACGCGTCGCACGCTTCGCCTCGGCGCTCGATATGGAGTCCGACCCAAGGTCCACAACCCGATCCGGTGATCACTACCAGCCGCCATCCACGTTCATCAACTATGGCGCGGAGGGCCGGGATCCACTGCTGTGCGTGCGAGTCTCCGAAGAGCACCATAGTTGGTGCGGATTCCTGGTTGCTCCCGTAGATGCAGGTGTGTTGGCCGGCTCCAGGCTTCTCGACCGGCTCGCCACATGTCGACGTGTCGATTTGCGGTAGGTCACTTCGGGCCTCCGTAAGCCCTGGGCGCAAATTGGCCGGAACGACGGATTCGTGAGTCCACTCGGTGTCTGTGAGCGCGATTGGCGCATATACCGGTGCGATAGCGTCGGCGGCGCTGGCCTGGTGCTGAGCGAGCACACCGGTGCCTACCGCCAATACGATGATTGCAGTCGTCGCCGCGGCCCACCAGCACAGCAAGTGCCCCGCCGTCACGCGAGTCATTGACCGCAACCGGAGTGCGGGCCGCTCCACAAAGACATGAAGTGCGGCCGCGCAGAGGGCTATCGCCGCGCAAAGCGCTACCTGGGCCGCTATGCCAAGGGATCGTGAACCGCCAGTCACGAGGATCAACAGGGGCCAGTGCACCAGGTAGATCGCATACGACGCGTTCCCCACCGCTTGTACGGGCCGGGCGCGGACCACGCGTGCCAGGCCACGATGTCCGGGTCCGCCCACAAGCACCGCCGCGGCGCCGAGGACGGGAATTAGGGTCCACGCGTTGGGCCACGCTGGGGAAAATCGCGACACCAACACGCCGACGGCGATCATCAGCCAGCCGAGGGCGGCAAGCCACGGAGCCCAGCGTCGGGCCCCGCCCAGACGTGCGAAGACGAAGGCACTTGCCATTCCAACTATAAATTCCCACACCCGCGCCAGCGGATTGAAGAATGCACCGTTCCACACCTCCGGCGCGAGGGCGGCGAGGTTGAACGCGAGCACCAGCAGCGCAATGATCCCAAGCGGACGCAGGCGTCGGTCGTGGCGTGCTAGCGCCGCGAGCGCGATGACTATGAGCGGCGCGATCGCGTAAAACTGCCATTCAACCCCGAGCGACCAAAAGTGAGTGTAAGGCGACCCAAACCCGTCGTCAGCGTAATCACGCTGCTGCCACATGAGCCAGAGGTTCGATATGTTCGCGGCGGCTGCAATCGCATCCTTCGCCATCGAAACCAAACGCAGGCCGCCGCTCCACAACAGTTGGTCCACGGGCGCATATGTAAGCGCCGACGCGATCAGGGTCGCCAGAACCACAGTGAGGGACGCCGGGCCGAGCCTCAGTGCTCTCCGCGCAAAGAAGGTCTTGACGTTGAGGCGTTCGCCTCTGTAGGCCCTCTCCAACAATGGCCCGCCCACCACGAATCCGGACACGACAAGAAATATGTCGACTCCAACGAACCCGCCCTTGAGCGTCCCTGGCCACAAGTGGTAGATGACGACCGCAATTACGGCCGCAGCCCGTAACGCCTGAATGTCGTCGCGCCAGCCGGTGCGGCGTGCCACTGGAGGCTCGAGCAGCTGCGCGGCCTCCGCGCTCGCTACTTCCACCCGCTCCGGCATGGCCCAAGTATTCCGTGCAGTCCAACGAAAGACTTGCATTCGCCAACGGGTTTCGTGCACGGTGCGTGCCGTGCCGTGCCGTGCGGGGCCGGCGGCGCCGGTAACCTTGGCCCCATGGCAGCACGTACCAAAGCACGCAAGCGCGCACTCGACATCCTCTTTGAGGCGGACCAGCGCGGCGAGAACATCATCGACGTTCTTGAGTCGCGTATTGCCGCATCCGGGCGCGAGACGCCTCTGCCGGAGTACTCACAACAGATTGTGCGGGGCGTTGGGCAGCGCTGGCTGGAGATCAACGCCCTCCTCCAGGAGGCGTCGCCAGAATGGACGCTCGCGCGCATGCCTGCCGTAGACAGGGCAATCTTGCGCATTGGCGCATGGGAGATCCTCTCCAACTCCGAGGTGGCCACTGCGGTTGCGATCGACGAGGCCGTGGAGCTCGCACGCGATCTGTCCACGCATGATTCGCCTGGCTTCATCAACGGCATCCTCGGCACCATCGCGCGCGATGCACCCGCGCTGCCATCTGCGGATGCGCCGGGGGAGTAGCAGGCACTTCGCCGCGTGTCAGACCCCTCTGCCATGGTGGAGACATGCAGCACCTCGAGTCGCTCGGCCCCGCCGACGCCGCCGCCCTCACCGGTGAGCAGGCGTTGGCATTGGCCGCCGCCTACGCCCGGCAGCGCAATGCGCTTGACGCTGCTTTTGCGCCAGTTGCAGCGCGGCTCGATGACCTATCAACCGGCCCCTCGCGCTTCGCTCGCTGGAAGGGCTTCTCGAGTGCCGCGGCGCTCCTTGCCGGCCGGGTTGGGATTGCTCCGTCCGACGCTCACCGCCTAATTTCGCTGGGCCGTTCACTTGAGCGCACAGTAGTAGTAGTGCCCGACGCTGTGGTTGAGACGGACGCAGAGGTTGAGACAGGCACTGTGGTTGAGAACGGCACTGTGGTTGAGACGGCACCCGGCGGCGAGTTGGATTTAACGGCAGGTGTGGGGGTGTCGGAGCAGCCTGCGGTAGCGGCGCCCGCGGAGCCCATTCGCGTGGCGTCGCCCTTGGCGCGAGCCGCGCGTGCGGGCACCCTCGGTGCCGAAAAGATCCGAGTCATCGAGGTGACGCTTGCCGCGATGACAATAGACACGGCTGACGTGGAGGAACTCCTGGTGGACTGCGCAAAGCGGCTGACCATCAAGGAGCTGCGAATCCGGGCCCTGCGCGAATTCGCAGAGCGCGATCCCGACGGCTGGGCCAACCGCGAAATCGCTCAGCGCGAGGCGCGCCATTTGGTGTTTGTCAGCCAGCCCGACGGCATGGTTCGCGTCACCGGCGCGCTGGACACGGAAACCGCCGGCCACGTCAAGGCGCTCTTCGACGCCGAGGCAAAAGCCATCATGCACCGCCAGCGCAAATGGGCGGAGCACGAGCAGCAGAGCATTGGCCAAATCAATGCAGACATTCTCGCCACGCTCGTGAAGCACGCCAATGGCTGTGACAAGGCGACAACACGCCCCAAGACCACCGTGGTGGTGCGCATCGACGAAGCCGCTCTCAGGGCAGGCGCAGGTATCGCCACATGTGACGGCCTGGAGGGTCCCATGAGCGTGGAGACGTTACGACGAATGGCAGTGGACGCAGAATTCTTGCCCGTTGTCATGGGTGGTGCATCCCTTCCGCTTGATGTTGGACGTGCGCGGCGCCCGTTCACCCCTGCGCAGTCAATTGCTTTGGGGGAGCGCGACAAGGGCTGCGCAATGTGCCACAACCCGTTGCCCTGGTGCGACAAGCACCACATTGAGTTTTGGTCTCGAGGCGGCAAGACCGATCTCCTCAATGGCGTGCATCTATGCGTGGGTTGTCACCATCGTGTTCACGATTGCGGATGGATAGTGGAGGTAGACGCGCACGGAGACGTGAGTTTCATTCCGCCTGCGAGCGTTGACCCGTACCGGCATCGACAACAGTCCAGCTCCGAACGCCTCGCCTCCTGAAGGTGCAAGGTGCGGCGGAGCGTGGGCAGAATGCCGGCCCGGCAAGAACCTGGCCAGCAAGATGGGGGCCCGCGGTGGAGTCGCGCATCGGGTAGTGTTGCGGTCAACAACCATCCTTTAAGTCCGTCCTGCGAGGCGGGGAAGGAGGTAGCCAGGTGACTGGCACCATTCTGGGCGCGCCCGAGATCTCCCGGGCCATCACTCGCATCGCCCACGAGATCGTGGAACGCAACAACGGCGCCGCCGACGTAGTTCTGCTGGGAATTCCCACGCGCGGGCTACCGCTCGCTTACAGACTGGCCGACGCTCTGGCTGGCATTGATTCCGCGTTCAGTCCGGCGGAGCGCACGGGATCCCTCGACATCACGATGCACAGGGACGACCTGCACCGTCAGCCAACCCGTGCCATCGGAGTGACCACGCTGCCTGCCGCTGGTCTGGACGATGCCACGGTGGTGCTAGTTGATGACGTCTTCCACACGGGCCGCACCATCCGCGCCGCACTCGACGCCATCAGTGACCTGGGTAGGCCGCGCGTGGTGCAGCTCGCGGTGCTGGTTGACAGGGGCCACAGGGAACTGCCCATCCGCGCAGACTTCGTAGGCAAAAACATCCCAACGTCGCGCAGCGAGCGCGTGGATGTGCGGCTCGCCGAGATCGATGGCGAAGACGCCGTGGTGTTGCGACAGGGGGAGGACGCGTGAGGCACCTCCTAACCACGGCGGGAATGTCACGCGAGGACGCCGTCCACATCCTCGACACGGCCGCCCAGATGGCGGCCACCCAGGATCGTGAGATCCGCAAGCTGCCAACTCTGCGCGGCAAGACCGTGGTCAACCTCTTCTTCGAGGACTCCACGCGCACCCGCATCTCCTTCGAGGCGGCCGCAAAGCGTCTCAGCGCGGACGTCATCAACTTCTCCGCCAAGGGGTCTTCGGTTTCCAAGGGCGAATCTCTCAAGGACACCGCCCTAACGCTCCAAGCCATGGGTGCCGACGCCGTAGTTGTGCGGCACTGGGCCAGCGGGGCAGCGGAACTGCTCGCAACGTCGGGCTGGATACACGGCTCCGTAGTCAACGCCGGTGACGGCACCCACCAGCACCCCACCCAAGCCCTCCTGGACGCTTACACGATCCGCAAGCACCTGGTGGGTGGCGACGCCAATGGCGCACAGGCGGACGGCAAGGGCCTTGACGGTCTCCGCGTGGCGATTGTTGGCGACATTCTGCACTCGCGCGTGGCCGGCTCCAATGGATACCTGCTCAACACGCTTGGCGCAAAGGTGACCGTGGTGGCTCCGCCCACGCTGCTCCCGGTGGGCATCGCGGCACGGCCGGAACTCGAGGTGTTCTACACACTCGATGAGGCGCTCAGCGCGCACGAGTTCGACGCAATCATGATGCTGCGCGTCCAGCGCGAGCGCATGACCGGCGCCGCATTTTTCCCCAGCCCCGAGGAGTACACGCGAATGTACGGCTTGGACGCCGCGCGCATGAAGCGGCTGCCCGAGCACGCGATCATCATGCACCCCGGTCCAATGAATCGGGGGCTCGAGATCAGCGCGGAGGCCGCCGATGCCGCGAATTCCGTGATCGTGGAGCAGGTCGCCAACGGCGTCGCCGTGCGCATGGCCGCCCTCTATCTGTTGCTAGCCGGAGAGGAGGCGGCGGAATGAGCACGGACAATGCGGCGAACCGGCCCGTCCTGATCGAGAACGTGTCCCTGCTGGGTGAAACCAGCGCGAGCCTGCTGCTCGTCAACGGGGCACTCGCAGATCCCACCTCTGCACCCAGCGATGCCGTGCGCATCGACGGCACGGGGCTCATCGCCCTGCCCGGTCTTGTGGACCTTCACACGCACCTCCGCGAGCCCGGTCGCGAAGACGCGGAAACCATTGAGACCGGTTCCCGCTCTGCTGCACGTGGCGGCTTCACCGCTATCCACGCGATGGCGAACACCACCCCAGTCGCCGACAGCGCCGGAGTGGTTGAGCAAGTGTGGTCGCGCGGCCGCGAGGTTGGCCTCGTGGATGTCTACCCGGTGGGCGCGGTCACGGTTGGCCTTGGCGGCACGCAACTCGCGGAGATGGGCGCCATGGCGATGTCGCGCGCACGCGTGCGCGTCTTCAGCGACGACGGCAAGTGCGTCTCCGATCCTGTGATCATGCGCCGCGCTCTCGAATACGTGAAGACGTTTGGGGGAGTGGTTGCCCAGCACTCGCAAGACCCCCGCCTCACGGAGGGCGCCCAGATGCACGAGGGCGTGGTGAGTGCGGAGCTGGGCCTCACGGGCTGGCCCGCGGTTGCCGAAGAGTCGATCATCGCTCGCGACGTGCTGCTCACCCAGCACGTTGGATCTCGCCTGCACGTGTGTCACATCTCCACGGCCGGCTCTGTTGACATCATCCGCTGGGCCAAGGCCCGCGGCATCAACGTCACGGCTGAGGTCATGCCTCACCACCTGCTGCTCACCGACGAGTCCGTGCGTGGCTATGACGCGCGCTTCAAAGTGAACCCGCCCCTGCGCACACAGGCCGACGTGGACGCGGTCCGCGCGGGGCTCGCTGACGGCACCATTGACATTGTCGCCACCGACCATGCCCCCCACCCGGACGAGGACAAGGACTGCGAGTGGGGAGCGGCCGCGATGGGCATGATCGGGCTCGAGACGGCCCTCGGCATCGTCCAAAAGGCGATGGTGGAGACCGGCCTCATGACTTGGGCCGACGTCGCCCTGCGCATGTCCCACCTCCCCGCGGTCATCGGCGGAGTGAATGAGGCACACGGGGTGAGCCTCACCCAAGGCGCACCTGCCAACGTCACCCTCGTGGACCCGTCGGCCCCCTGGACGGTTGACCCAACCAAGACGGCGAGCCGCAGCAACAACTCTCCGTTTGGCGGCATCGAACTTCCGGGCCGTGCTGTGGCAACGTTCCTGCGCGGCAAACCCACATACTTGGACGAGCGACTCGAAGGGCTGTTTTTGTGAGTGAGGCAATACTGGTTCTGGAGGATGGGCAGACCTTCTCCGGCAGCGCATTTGGCGCGCTCGGCGAGACTCTGGGCGAGATCGTCTTCAACACCGGAATGACCGGATACCAGGAGACTCTCACCGATCCCAGCTATCACAAGCAGATTGTGGTGATGACGGCGCCGCACATCGGCAATACCGGCATGAACGACGAAGACCCCGAGTCGCGCCGCATCTGGGTGGCCGGGTACGTGGTCAGGGACCCTGCCCGACGCCCCAGCAACTGGCGCTCACAGCGCTCGCTTGATGAGGTGCTTGAGAAGGAGGGAATCGTTGGGCTGAGTGGCATCGACACTCGCCAGCTCACGCGAATTCTGCGCAGCTCCGGCGTGATGCGGGCGGGGATATTTTCCGGGCCGTCGTTGGCTCCCGTGCCTGAGCTGCTGGCTCGCGTGCGGTCAGGGGACGCCATGGAAGGCGCAAGCCTTGCTCATGAGGTATCGGTCCCAGACGAGTACGTAGTGGAGCCTCCTGCGGGCACGCCCGTGACACGCAACGTGGTTGCGGTAGACCTTGGTATCAAGGCAATGACGCCCGAGCTCATGGCCAAACGCGGCATGCGAGTCACCGTGGTGCCCGCAACCATCACGGCGGAGGAGATCCTCGCCAAAAAGCCGGACGGCGTCTTCTTCAGCAACGGACCGGGGGATCCAGGGGCTGACGACGCCTCCGTGGCCACGCTGCGCGGCGTGCTCGAGGCGCGCGTGCCGTTCTTTGGCATCTGCTACGGCAACCAAATCCTGGGCCGCGCACTGGGGTACGGCACCTACAAGTTGCAGTTTGGGCACCGCGGCATCAACCAGCCAGTGGTGGACCGCTCCACCGGCAAGGTCGAGATCACCGCACACAATCACGGCTTCGCCGTTGACGCCCCGCTGGAAGGCGAGTCACAGTCGCCCGCCGGCTTTGGGCGAGTGCGCGTGAGCCACGTGAACCTCAACGACGATGTGGTGGAGGGGCTCGAGTGCCTCGACATTCCGGCGTTCTCGGTTCAGTACCACCCGGAGGCGGCGGCCGGCCCGCACGACGCCAGCTATCTCTTTGACCGCTTTGAAGACCTGATGGGAGGCGCACGCTAATGCCTCGTCGCTCAGACATCGCCTCGGTGCTCGTCATCGGCTCCGGCCCCATCGTTATTGGCCAAGCATGTGAGTTCGACTACTCAGGTACTCAAGCATGCCGCGTGCTACGCGCAGAGGGAATCCGAGTAGTTCTACTCAATTCCAACCCGGCGACCATCATGACGGACCCCGAATTCGCAGACGCCACCTACGTTGAGCCCATCACCACTGAGGTCATCGAGGCGATCATCGCCAAAGAGCGCCCAGACGCGATGCTCGCAACGCTGGGCGGTCAGACCGCACTCAACGCCGCCATAGCGGTGGCGGAGGCTGGCATCCTCGAGCGGTACGGCGTGGAGCTCATTGGCGCCAACCTCGAAGCGATCCACTTGGGGGAGAACCGCGAACTGTTCAAGGGCGTGGTGGAGCGCTGCGGGGCTGAGAGCGCCCGCTCGCACATTTGCCACACCATGGACGAGTGCATCGCCGCCGCGGTGGATCTCAACTATCCGCTCGTAGTGCGCCCCTCGTTCACGATGGGTGGACTTGGCTCCGGCTTCGCTTACAACGAAGAGGACCTGCGGCGCATTGCGGGTGCTGGCCTGCATTATTCGCCAACCACTGAGGTGCTCCTGGAGGAGTCCATCCTTGGCTGGAAGGAATTTGAGCTGGAGCTCATGCGCGACAAGGCGGACAACGTCGTGGTGGTGTGCTCCATCGAGAACGTGGACCCCGTGGGCGTCCACACGGGCGATTCCGTCACGGTGGCACCCGCGCTGACCCTCACGGACCGCGAGTACCAGCGCATGCGCGACATCGGCATCGCGATCATCCGCGAAGTTGGCGTGGACACGGGCGGTTGCAACGTGCAGTTTGCGATTCACCCCGACACGGGCCGCATCATCGTCATCGAGATGAACCCGCGCGTCTCGCGCTCCTCGGCGCTCGCTTCAAAAGCAACGGGCTTTCCTATAGCGAAGATCGCGGCGCGCCTCGCGATCGGCTACACGCTCGATGAGATCCCCAACGACATCACGGGATCAACGCCAGCGAGCTTTGAGCCAACCCTCGACTACATCGTGGTGAAGGTGCCGCGCTTCGCTTTTGAGAAATTCCCCGCTGCAGACCCCGTGCTCACCACCACCATGAAGTCAGTTGGCGAGGCCATGGCCATTGGGCGCAACTTCACGGAAGCGCTGGGGAAGGCGCTGCGGTCTATCGACAAGCGTGCCGCCAACTTCCACTGGGACGGCGACTTCCCAACGGGTCAAGCGCTGGACGAGCTCATGGCGGCCATCGCCGTTCCCACCGAAAACCGGATGGTGCAGGTTCAGCAGGTACTACGCGCGGTGCGCGCGGGTCACGCAGACCTCGAGGCGGTGTACGAGGCAACGGGCATTGACCCATGGTTCCTGGACCAGATTCTGCTCATGAACGAGATCGCGCACGAGGTAGCACACGCGGGTGAGCTCACCCCGGAACTCCTTCGGCAAGCGAAATCCAACGGCCTTGCGGACACCCAAATTGCCGCCCTGCGCGGTCTTGAGGAAAGCGCGGTCTCCAAGCAGCGTCGGGCAAGCGGGGTTTTGCCCGTCTTCAAAACTGTTGACACGTGCGCTGCCGAGTTCGAGGCGAGCACGCCGTACCACTACAGCACCTACGACGCCGAGAACGAGGTGGCGCCGCGCACGCGTGAGGCGATCATCATCCTTGGCTCGGGCCCCAACCGCATTGGGCAGGGCATCGAGTTTGACTACTCGTGCGTGCACGCGGCGCTGAGCCTCAAAGAGCAATACGAGACCGTCATGGTCAACTGCAACCCGGAGACCGTGTCCACGGACTACGACACCGCCAATCGCCTCTACTTTGAGCCCCTGACGTTCGAGGACGTCATGGCCGTCTATGAGGCGGAACTCGCCGCAGGCCCCGTGAAGGGCATGCTCGTGCAGCTTGGTGGGCAGACCCCGCTGAGCCTCGCGCAAAGACTGGCCGACGCTGGGGTGCCCATTCTTGGCACGTCGCCTGAGGCGATTGATAACGCGGAAGACCGCGAGGCGTTTGGGCGCGTGCTCGAGGAGGCGGGGCTGCCCGCGCCGGCGTACGGCACCGCGCGCGGCATCGACGAGGCCGTGGCGATTGCCGAGAGCATCGGCTTCCCCGTGCTGGTCCGCCCCTCCTATGTGCTCGGCGGGCGCGGCATGGAGATTGTCTACGGGCGCGAGCAGCTGCTGGACTACGGCACGCGCATGCACGCAGTGGGGGACCACGCAACGGACGCGCCGCTCCTGGTAGACCGCTTCTTGGACGATGCCATTGAGATCGACGTTGACGCCCTCTTCGACGGCGAGGAGCTCTTCCTTGGCGGCGTCATGGAGCACATCGAAGAGGCGGGGATCCACTCCGGCGACTCGGCATGCGTGCTCCCACCTGTCACGCTGTCCGCATCCGAGCTGGAGCGCATTCGCGTCTCTACCGAGGCGCTTGCGCGCGGCATAGGCGTTCGCGGCCTCATGAACGTGCAATACGCCCTGGTAAGTGACGTGTTGTACGTACTGGAAGCCAATCCGCGCGCCTCCCGCACCGTGCCATTTGTTGCGAAGGCAACCGGCGTGCCGCTCGCCAGAGCTGCGGCTTTGCTCATGGCTGGCACGCCCATCGCGCAGTTGCGAGCAGATGGCGTGCTCCCGGATCACGACGCCACGCGCATCGATCCTCACCAGCGCATCGCAGTCAAAGAAGCCGTGCTCCCGTTCAAGCGCTTCCGCACCGCAGCCGGCCTAGTTGTGGACACCGTGCTGGGCCCAGAGATGCGCAGCACGGGCGAGGTCATGGGATTCGACACGACGTTCCCGCTTGCATTCGCAAAGTCGCAAGCCGCCGCCTTTGGTGGCCTGCCCAAGGGCGGGCGCGCCTTTGTCTCCATGGCGGATCGCGACAAGCGCTCAATCACCTTCCCCGTAGCGCGCCTGCACCAATTGGGCTTCGAGATCCTCGCAACTGAGGGCACCGCGCTGGTACTGGCGCGCAATGGCATCCCCTCCACCGTGGTGCGCAAGAAGTCGCAGGGCCGCGGACCCAACGGCGAACCCACCATCGTGGACCTCATCAACGACGGGGAGGTGGCGCTCGTCATCAACACCCCGTCTGGACAGGGTGCGCGCGCGGACGGGTACGAGATTCGCGCGGCGGCAACCGCGGCAGATGCTGCGATCGTCACCACCACGCAGCAACTCTCCGCGGCTGTGCTGGCCATTGAAGTCATCCAACACCGCGAATTTGACGTTCTAAGTTTGCAAGATGCCGCGCGAAGTTCGCGTCCGCGCAGGTAACATGACGACTATCCGATGAATGGGGGAGTGACCATGCAGTTCGGTGAGCGGCTTTACGCCGCGATGCGCGAGTGGGGGCCGCTATGCGTTGGGATTGACCCGCACCCAGCAGTACTCGCGCAATGGGGGCTGCCCGACTCGCCCGAGTCGCTGCTCGCCTTTGGCGAGACCGTGCTTGAGGCGTCCCAGCGCTCCGTTGCCGCAGTCAAGCCAAACATCGCGTTCTTTGAGCGGCACGGCGCGCGCGGCATTGCGGCGCTCGAGCGCATTCTCACCGTGGCCCGCGAGCAGAACGTCATCACTATTCTCGACGTCAAGCGCGGTGACGTGGGCAGCACGATGGAGGCTTACGCCGACGCATTCCTCTCGCCCGGCGCACCCCTTGAGGCCGACGCTATTACCGTCTCCCCGTACCTTGGGTTTGGGTCTCTCGCACCCGCGTTTGAACTTGCCGAGGCCAACGACAAGGGCATCTTTGTACTCGCGCTAACCTCCAACAAAGAGGGCGCTGGGGTTCAGCACGCCGTTGGGCCAGACGGACCTGTCGCCAAGGCGGTCGCGGATGCGGCCGCCGAACTCAACAAGGGCGCCCAACCTATGGGAAGCGTCGGGCTCGTTATAGGCGCAACCGTAGGTGACGCCATCGCCGAACTCGGTATAGATCTCGCGGCTGTCAATGGACCTTTGTTGTCCCCGGGTGTTGGCGCCCAGGGGGCTTCGCAAGCCGATGTCGCCAGGCTGTTTGGGAACGCGACGGGCCGTGTGCTCGTCAACCAGTCACGAGGGGTGCTGCAGGCTGGCCCCTTCGTAGAGAAGCTCCGCGGAGCAATTCAGGCGGCCGCAGGGGCCGCCGCATACACGCTCGGGCCAACAGACGAGGAATAGGGGAAGGGAACACCATGGCAACTCCGGAACTTTCAGACGAGCAACGAGCCGCAGCATTGGTCAAGGCAACAGCGGTGCGCAGTTCGCGCCGCGTGTTCAAGGAGCAGCTCGCGGCTGGTGACTTCACGCTCGGTGAGGCAATCGCCAGGGCAAAGGGTGACGACGCTCTCGCGGGAATTCGCGTAAGCGACCTCGTGCAGTGTTTGCCGGGCGTTGGCCCCAAGCGCGCCACACAGATCATGGATGAGATTGGCATCTCGCACGCCCGGCGCGTGCGCGGGCTTGGCCAGCACCAGGTGGCGGCGCTCATCGAGCGCGAACGCAGGTGATTCGCCACAGATGAGCAGACTCACGGTCCTTGCCGGCCCCACGGCTGTAGGCAAGGGCACGGTGGTTCGCGCCCTCAGGGAGCGGGAGCCGAGTATCTGGATTTCGGTGTCCGCGACCACGCGCGCCCCGCGGCCCGGCGAGATTGACGGCGTCCACTACTACTTTGTGACCCCGCAGCGCTTTGACGAGATGATCGCCGGGGGCGAGCTGTTGGAGTGGGCCGTAGTGCACGGCGTTCACCGTTACGGGACGCCGCGCGAGCCCGTGGAATCCCACTTGGCTGCCGATGTTCCGGTGTTGCTGGAGATAGACCTGCAGGGTGCGCGCCAGGTGCGCGAGACCATGCCCGATGCACTCTTTGTGTTCCTCGCGCCGCCCTCCTGGGAGGAGCTCGTTGCTCGTCTCATTGGGCGCGGCACCGAGGGCGTCGCTGAGCGTGAACGGCGACTCGCCACTGCGCGGCTGGAACTCGAGGCCGAACGCGAGTTCGACGCCGTGATCATCAACGACACCGTTGAGGCGGCAGCCGCGGAGCTTGAGAGGGTCATCGAGTCCACGAGGGCGTGACGTCACGCGCGCACGCACCCCCGCGCCCCCGCGTCCCGCGCCCCGCACCCCCGCACCCCCGCACCCTCACCCCTCGCACTCTCGCGAATTGGTGCATGCGGACAGGATTTGGGCCTCAGACATGACCTCACGCACCAATTCGGGAGCAGGGAGGCGGTGCGAGGGGGCCCCACGGCGCGCACCCCTCGCACCCCCGCACTCTCGCACCCTCACCTCTCGCACTCTCGCGAATTGGTGCATGCGGACAGGTTTTGGGCCTCAGACATGACCTCACGCACCAATTCGGGAGGGGGGAGGCGGGGGTGTACATGTGCGCAGACGGCCCCACCGCTCGCCCCACCACTCGCCCCACCACTCGCCCCACCGCGCGCGCAACCGCCGCACAGCCCGCGGCAGGGTAGAATTAACTGTTTTGAGGCACGCGCCTCACGCACAGCATTGGAGTGAACGTGGCCGGAACCATCGCCAATCCCGAGGGCATCACCAACCCACCCATCGACGAGTTGCTCGCCAAGGTGGAGTCTAAGTACGCCCTCGTGGTCTACAGCTCCAAGCGCGCACGCCAGATCAACGCGTACTACGAGGCACTGACCGAAGGTCACTTTGAGAACGTCGGCCCGCTCGTAGAGGCGGATTCAACGGACAAGCCCCTCTCGGTTGCCCTGCGCGAGATCAACAACGGCAACCTCCTTACGCTTGGTCGCTCCGAGGAGTAATTGTGCGTGTGCTGCTGGGCGTAACCGGCGGCATTGCCGCGTATAAAGTCGCGCTCGTGTTGCGCCGCCTCGTAGAGGACGGCCACTCGGTGCGCGTCATCCCCACCGCGTCGTCGCTCAACTTCGTTGGCCGCGCAACGTGGGAGGCCCTCAGTGGCCATCCGGCGCCCTCGGAGACCTTTGACAACGTCTCGTCCGTGCAGCACGTGCGCCTTGGGCAATCGGCGGACGTCATTCTCGTTGCCCCCGCCACCGCCAACTTTCTCGCCTCGTACGCCAGGGGCGAGGCGCGCGATCTCCTGAGCAACGCCCTGCTCGCTACGCACGCACCCGTGCTCGTTGCCCCCGCCATGCACACCGAGATGTGGGAGCACCCTGCCACGCAGGCCAACGTCGCCACGCTCAGGTCCCGCGGCGTTCACGTGCTTGACCCCGCAGTTGGCCGGCTCACCGGGGCGGACAGCGGTCCGGGTCGCCTCCCAGAGCCCAGGGATCTCGTTGCGGCCCTCTATGCGGTTGCGTCGGGCGCTGAAATTGCGTTGCAAGGGTCCGACGCTGGGTGGGGAGACCTCGAAGGCGTGCGTTTGGTGGTTACGGCAGGCGGCACGCGGGAACCCATTGATCCGGTTCGTTACCTGGGCAATCGCTCCTCCGGTCATCAGGGCTTTGCGCTTGCCGAGGCCGCACGAGAGCGGGGCGCGGAAGTGACTGTGATCGCGGCAAACGTGGTGTTGCCCGTGTCCGATGGCGTGACGCGCATTGACGTCACTACCGCGGCTGAAATGGCAGATGCGGTGAAGTCGCTGGAGAGCAACACTGACGTGCTCATCATGGCCGCCGCCGTTGCAGACTTTGCGCCCGCTGAGGTTAGCGAGCACAAGATCAAGAAGGCTGGCGCGGGTGGGATATCGCTCGCACTGGTTCCCAATCCGGACATCCTCGCGGGGGTTGTGGAGCGCGGTGAGGTGTCACTCGTAGTTGGCTTTGCGGCGGAGACGGGCGACGGCAACGCAAGCGCCGCCGAGCATGCGGCTGCGAAAGCGCGCCGCAAGGGTGCCGCGCTTCTCGTGTTCAACGAAGTGGGCGCGGATAAAGGATTCGGCGACGTGCCCAACTCCATCTGCATCCTGGACGCCACGGGTACGCAAGTTGCCACAGCGTCGGGCAGCAAGATGGCTGTGGCTCACGCGGTGCTTGACGCGATCGGTGCAGCCCTCCACAAGTGAAACGAGCGCGTCTGGGCGTCCCACTAGACTCCGAACATGCGCTTGTTCAGTTCAGAATCTGTGACCGAAGGCCACCCAGATAAGGTCTGTGACCAGATCTCCGACGCCCTGCTAGACGAGATGTTGCGGCAGGATCCGCTGTCTCGAGTGGCGATTGAGACCATGGTGACCACGGGTCTCGTGCACGTTGCTGGCGAGGTAACTACGGCGTCGTACGTGGATATACCAGGCATTATTCGTGAGGTCGTGACGGGCATCGGCTACACCTCGTCAAAGGTGGGCTTTGATGGAGCTCTGTGTGGCGTGTCCGTGAGCATTGGCGAGCAGAGCGCGGACATCTGGCAAGGAGTTGGCAAGGCGACAGACTCGGACATCGAGGAGTTGGGCGCGGGGGATCAGGGACTGATGTTTGGGTACGCGTGCTCGGACACGCCGGAGTTGATGCCCGTGCCCATCTCGATGGCGCACGCGCTCACTCGCCGCCTGGCGCAAGTACGCAAGGAAGGCATCATCGAGGGGCTGCGGCCCGATGGCAAGGCGCAAGTGACCATTGCCTATGACGAGGACACCCCAGTTTCCGTGGAAACAGTGGTGGTCTCGAGTCAGCACGCGGAGACGTGGGAGATTGGCGCGCTGCGTGAGGCCATCGAGGCCGAAGTCATTGCGCCCGTGCTCGGTAGCTACGGCCTCGACGCCCAGGGCCACCGGTCCCTCATCAACCCCACGGGGCGGTTCGAGATTGGCGG